>OLQV01000220.1_pt1 | contig 60109 bp, 51 predicted proteins | sample 1672371 | NCBI WGS metagenome assembly OLQV01 (sample SAMEA3136676, study PRJEB25190) | human gut metagenome
ATAAAATATCTTCCAAAACCAATCATCGTAAATGGAAGAAGCAAATCCATAATCAGCATAAAGATCCAAAAGGCCATTGTAAACCTCCTTTACTACAACTTCCGATTCTGCGCGCTCCCGGCGGGTCGGCAAGCCGGAGTCTCTACTCCCGCCGCCATATCATTTCATAGTCCGGTTCGCCGGGGGCGGTTTCACGGTTCGGCAAACCGGAAGCTGTCGTTTTTTATTCCACGCGAACATTCACTGGGCTTATTACAAGATTTCCTCCGCCGGCTACCGTGTACCATTTGCCTTTCTCCAGTCTGATTTTTTCTGATACACCAGATGTAATATACCCTATCACATATTTTTCACCCGTTTCCACATCAGTAAAAACCACATCCGTATCACAATCCCCACTTACTTTTACGGTTCCAAATAGCGGCTGTATCTGTTCGGATTTGATCATGCCCTCATCGTTTGCAAGTACAAAAGTATGTTTCTTTTGAAAATTCGCATAAACGAGAATGGCAACTGCGAATAGTGCGATTGCACATAGAATTGGCCATCTTTTTCTGTTCATAAATACTCCCTCAAATCCCGATTCTGCGCGCTCCCGTCGGGGCGGCAAGCCAGAGCCCCTATTCCCGCCGCCACAGCATTTCATAGTCCGGTTCGCCGGTGGCCGCATCCAGTCCGCTGCGCCGGATCTGAAACCCCTCCCGCCGGTAAAAACGGATCGCCCGCGTATTCTTCTGATACACGTTCAGGCGCAACGCCGGCTTTCTGTCCTTGGCACAGTCGAGCAGACACTTCCCGATGCCGTGCGACTGCGCCGCCTCCGAAACGAAAATGCCCTCGATGTATTCGCCGTTCAGACCGAGAAAGCCCTGTATCCCCTGATCCGTTTCATACACATAAACTTCCGCCTGCGGCAGCATTTCCTTCACGGAGGCGAAGTTGCGCTCCCAGTAGGACGCGGGAATAAAAGCGTGCGCTTTGCGATTGGTGTCCAACCAGATCTCGGCGACGCTATCGATATCTGCGTTTCGTAATTCTCGAATCATGATGATCTCTCCGAAAATCCCGATTCTGCGTGCCGGCAGGCGCTCAGTGGTTTGCCGCGCTGAAGGGGCAGCGCTTTCCGATGCACTGATTGTTCTGCGCGGCGTAGCGGCACACGACCTCCGGCTTTTGCAGCGCGATGCCGAAGTGCTCCTTCACAAAATCGATCGCCGTGAGAATGGACAGAAAAGAGTCCCGCTTGCAGCAGCGCGGGCCGCCGATCTCACCGATCTGCCCGAGCGCGGCCGCCGTCATTTTGTGCGACAGCGCAAACGGCTCGTCGGTCAGCGGCGTTGACCCGGAGATGATCGAGACGAACATCCCCGTGCTGATCCCGGCGCCGCACGCGCCCCAGAAGCCGCACGCGCCGCCGGGCACGCTTTTGCCGCGGCGCAGCATCTCCATGAGCGCGTCGGAAAGGGCAATGTCGCCGCCGGCGTTGTGATACGCCGTCAGCAGCGCCGCGCCGACCATCACATGGTGCTCCGGCCCGTGCATATGGCAGCTCGGCAGCGCCATCATCCGCTCGACAATGGCGATCGGATCGCACGCGGTCTCCCGCAGGCACAGCTCCACGATGCTGTCAAGCCCCTGCATATGGCAGTCGCTGCACACGTAGTGCCCGTTTACGCAGCGCGTCTTGGCGAGCTCCTTTTTGCGGCAGATCTCGCACTGCATCTGCACATCCGTCTCCAGATATTCCAGCGGCGCGCCGCAGATCAGGCATTCTTCTTTCATTCGCGTTTCTCCTCTCCGGTTTCGGGGTGTGTGCGCGCATAGCGCGTCTCCCACAGGATCAGCCCGCGGGCGGGCGCTGTCGGCCCGGCGGCGGCGCGGTCGCGCGCGGCGAGGATAGCCGGCATCGTGTCCGCGTCCCGCTGCCCGAGCCCGACCTCCAGCAGTGTGCCGGTAAGAATGCGCACCATGTGGTACAAGAATCCGTCGCCAGAGAACGTCAGGCGCACTTCCTCACCCAGCCGCTCAACGGTGATGGCATCGACCGTGCGCACGGCGGATTTTTTCATGCGCCGGTTGGCGCAGAACGACGTATAGTCATGCCGGCCGCACAGCAGCGCCGCCGCGCGCTGCATGGCCGCCGTGTCGAGCGGCTGCGGCAGAGCATAGACATAGCGGCGCTCGAACACGTTCGGCGTCTCGCTGTTCCAGACGCGGTAGACATACGTCTTGCCGCGGCAGGACAGGCGCGCGTGAAAGCGGGGCCCGGCCTCGGTGAGCGTGAGCACGCCGATGTCCCCGGGAAGCTGCGCGCGCAGCCGGCGCAGCAGCTCCGGCGCGGGCAGGTCGGTCTTCGCGCGGAATGACGCCGTCTGCATCCGGGCGTGCACGCCCGCATCCGTGCGGCCGGAGCCCGCGACCTCGACCGGCTGCCCGAGCAGGGCACTGAGCGCGCTCTCGAGCCGCCCCTGCACGGTGTCCGGCGTGTTGCCCTGCCGCTGCCAGCCGTTATAGCGCGTGCCGTCGTAGCTGAGCGTCATGCGAAAATTCGGCATGGTGCACCTCCTGTTGATAAAAGATGAAAGGCACGGCCGCGCAGAGCTTGCGCGGCCGTGCCCAGCTTTTCAAAAACCTCGTAGCCTTTCGCCGCCGCTGCGGCGAAAGAAAGTCCGATCATTTTCTCCGGCGACATGTGCGGCGGAGAAAATACTTCTCAGGCTGCAAGTGTGGAATTTGTGCGCCGTAGACGCACAAATTATGCGCGCAGCAGACTGCAGCCCCTTTGTCAAAAAGGAATACTTTTTGACAGTTTCAGGCGTGGTGCTCCTTCTTGGCAGCCTTGCCGAAGTGGAGCTCCTTGAGACCCTCGACCTCGTCGCACACGGGCTTGAAGCTGCAGCTCGCGCAGTCGAGATCCTCGGGCATACCCTCGAGGATGGTGTTCATGGTCTTGGTCACGTCCTCGATCTTCTTGGCCGTGGCGTGCAGGGCCTTGAAATCGACGTCCTTGGTGACGAAGATCACGCGCACGTTGGTGATGTTCGGGTTTTTCTTATACTGCTTGATGAAGTCGCAGCCGACCTTGTAGAACGAGATGCCCTTCTTGACGGCCTTCTTGCTCACGCGGATCTGCTCACGGCTGCTCTCGGGCGAGACGCGCATCATGTACCCGTCCGGGAAGACGTGATATTTCACAAACTCGATGTTGCGGATGGCGGCGTAGGCCGCGTCCTTCTTTTCGACGTCGATGTCCTTGACGCCGAGGATGACGATGCGCGCAAAGGGCACGTCGCCCTTGATCTCCTTCATGTCCGGGCCGTAGAGCAGCACCTCGTCGCTCGGGACAAGCGCGGCATCGGACGTGACGCAGGTGAAGTTCACGGCCTCGTTCGCGCCGCCGCCGAGCTCATACGCCGCGTCGCGCAGCAGCACCAGCTCGCTCTCGCCGTTGTCCTTCCACGCGTCGCGCTCTTTATATGCCCACTTCTGCGTCGGCGCGCCGAGCAGGTCGTTCGTTTCGCGGATAAAGCTATCGTAAAGTTCCATATCTTTCATATTTGTTCCTCCTCAGATTGTCCCGGCTCAGAAAATGCCCAGGTTGTGCAGCGCCTCGTGGACACCGACCATGATGTTGGAGTCCTCCGGCAGCTCAAACACGCTCTTGCCGCGGATGTCGTTGGCGGCGTGCTGCGGATCGGTGGGGATGTAGGCGAGCACCGGCACCTCGTCGAGCCTGACGAGATCGTTCATGCTCGGGTCGACGACGCGGTTGACGATCATGCCGATGCGCTCGTAGGTGATGAGGTCGTCGGCGGCCTCCTTGATCTCGCGGCAGACGTTCACGCCCTTGGCGCTCTGGTCGGTGACCAGCACGAGGTGCGAGACCTGCTCCATGACGCGGCGGCTGATCTGCTCGATGCCGGCCTCACCGTCGATGACCACGTAGTCAAAGTCGTTGGCGAGCATGCTGATGACTTCCTTGAGGTAGGAGTTGACCGAGCAGTAGCACCCGGCGGCCTCCGGACGGCCGATGGCAAGGAAGGCAAAGCCGTCGCACTCGACCATGGTGTCGAAGATGCGGAAGCGCGCCTCGTTGAGCACCTCGATGGCCTGCCGGTACTCGCCGCGCTCCGAGGTCTGGATGACCTCATTGCGGATGTCGTCGATCGTGTGCTCGACGTGCACGCCCAGCGCCGTGGACAGGCCGACGGCCGGGTCTGCGTCGATGGCGAGGATGCGCTTGCCGGGAAAGGCCTCCACCAGCTCGCGCACGATCGCCGAGCACAGAGAGGTCTTGCCAACGCCGCCCTTCCCCGCGACGGCGATGATCTTGGCTTTCGTTTTGTTTTCTTCCATAGTGCGTTCCCTCCTGCGGCTAAAATAACGGTCAAGCCTGTGGCTCTGATTGCATCCATCCTACCACAGGCCGGCCGGTTTTTCTGTGTCCACGTCACAGTCCGCCGCAGCCGGCGGGCCGAAAACGCGGACATTTGCGCCGCTCTTGTATAATTTTCGACAAAGTTTGGACTGCGCGTTCTTTTTTTGTCAGGATTTCAAAAAAAGAATTGCGAAATTTATCACGTATCAGTATAATGTTTTACACAAGCTCCCGTCAAGTGCTTGTTGCAAAATTCACGAATCCGAACAAGTTTTTCTATCAAAAGGAGTGCAATATGCGCGGCATTGAAACCGGAAAGGTACGTATCCGTCACGAAGTGTTCACGGAGATCGCACGTCTCGCCTACGAGGGCGGCGATTATGCCAAGCGGCTCGAAGAGCTGCCGTTCAAGATCATCCCCGGTGAGATCGGTACATACCGGGACAGTCTGTTTCTCGAGCGCGCCGTCGTCGGCGAACGGCTGCGGCTGGCTATGGGACTGCCGCTGCGCAAGTTTTCGGAGTTTTCGCTGCTGTCGGACGGTGTGGAAAAAGCGCTCGATCCGGAGGTCTACTACGAAAAGCCGCTCATCAACGTCATCAAATTCGCCTGCAACAAATGCCCCGACAACGTCGTGAAGATCACGAACGTGTGCCAGGGCTGCCTGGAGCATCCGTGCATGGCGGTCTGCCCGCGGCAGGCCATCACGCGCATCAACGGGCAGGCGCACATCGACCAGGATAAGTGCATCCGCTGCGGACGCTGCCTCAAGGAGTGCAAGTTCAACGCCATCGTGCGCCTTGAGCGCCCGTGCCGCAAGGCCTGCGGCATGGACTGCATCCATTCCGACGGGCTCGGCCGCGCCGACATCGACTACTCCAAGTGCACCTCCTGCGGCCAGTGCATGGTCAGCTGCCCGTTCGGCGCCATCTCGGACAAGAGCCAGATCTTCCAGACCATTCAGGCCGTCAAGAGCAACACCCCCGTGTACGTCGCGCTCGCGCCGGCATTCGTGGGGCAGTTCGGCCCCGAGGGCGTGCCGGAGCGGATGCGCAGTGCGTTTCAGCGGCTCGGCTTTGCCGACGTGTACGAGGTCGCCATCGGCGCGGATCTGTGCGTGATCGAGGAGGCGGCGGACTTTCTCGAGGAAGTGCCCGAAAAGCACAAATTCATGGTCACGTCCTGCTGCCCGTCGTGGAGCGACATGGTCAAAAAGCTCTTCCCCCAGTTTGAAAAGAACATCTCGGTCGCCTTCACGCCCATGGTGCTCACCGCGCGCATGATCAAGCGCGACCACCCGGACTGCAAGGTCGTGTTCGTCGGCCCGTGCGACTCGAAAAAGCTCGAGGCGCGCCGCGCGCACGTGCGCAGTGACGTGGACTTCGTGCTCACGTTCGAGGAGGCGCTCGGCATCTTTGCCGCCAAGGGCATGGACAAGGCCTTCCTGCCCGAGGACGAGGAGGTCCTGCCGCCCGACTCGAGCCGCGACGCGCGCCGCTTTGCCTATTCCGGCGGCGTGGCGCAGGCCGTCGTCAACGCCATCCACGACATGCAGCCCGAGCGCGAGGTCAAGGTCGCCGCGGCGACCGGTCTGGCCGAGTGCCGCAAGCTGCTGATGATGGCCAAGGCCGGCAAGTACGACGGCTACCTGCTCGAGGGCATGGCCTGTCCGGGCGGCTGCATCGCCGGTGCGGGCACGCTGCGCCCTGTCGAACAGTCGCACAAGGAGATCGAGGCGTTCAGCTCCGAGGCGTGCTTCTCCTGCGCCAACGACACGCCGTACATGGAGTATCTGCCCCTGATCGAGGAAAAGGACAAGATCCGCAAACTATAAACATACTGCGCACCGCATCCCCGGTGCGCAGTTTTTATAAAATCCCTAAAAAACGTCCGTTGTACCAATGATTTTTTTCCACGCTGCGGGCTGGACAAGCGCACGCGTTCGCGGTACAATAGCACAAATATTCGGAGCGGGTCGCCGCTCCGTTTTTCCACAGGCGCAAAAGATTGTGAATATGAGAATCATAAGGAGGTCTTTCCCATGGCTTACTTCTTCTCCGGTCAGTCGCACACGTTCAACGAGTACCTGCTCGTGCCCGGCTACTCCTCGAGCGAGTGCATCCCGGACAATGTCTCTCTGCGCACCCCGCTGACGCGTTTCCGCGCGGGTGAGGAGCCGGCGCTCTCGCTCAACGTGCCGATGGTCTCGGCCGTGATGCAGTCCGTGTCCGGCGACCGGCTGGCCGTCGCGCTGGCGCAGGAGGGCGGCGTGTCGTTCCTCTACGGCTCGCAGTCGATCGAGGACGAGGCCGCGATGGTCGCCCGCGTCAAGAGCTACAAGGCGGGCTTCGTGCGCAGCGACTCCAACATCAGCCCCGATGCGACGCTGGCCGACATTCTGGCCCTGCGTGAGCAGACCGGTCACTCCACCGTCGCCGTCACCGAGGACGGCACGGCCGACGGCCGCCTGGTCGGCATCGTCACGAGCCGCGACTACCGCGTGAGCCGCATGGACCCCCAGACCAAGGTGCGCGAGTTCATGACGCCGCGCGAGAAGATGATCACCGCGCCCGACGGCACGACCCTGAAGGAAGCCAACAACATCATCTGGGAGCACAAGCTCAACTCCCTGCCCATCGTCAACGACGAAGGCCGCCTGTGCGCATTCGTGTTCCGCAAGGACTACGACCTGCACAAGCAGAAGCCCAACGAGCTGCTCGACAGCCAGAAGCGCTACCTCGTCGGCGCGGGCATCAACACCCGCGACTACGCCGAGCGTGTGCCCGCGCTGGTCGAGGCCGGTGTGGACGTGCTCGTCATCGACTCGTCCGAGGGCTACTCCGAGTGGCAGAAGCGCACCATCGCGTGGATCCGTGAGCGCTACGGCGACAGCGTCAAGGTCGGCGCGGGCAACGTCGTCGACGCGGACGGCTTCCGCTTCCTCGCCGACTGCGGCGCGGACTTCGTGAAGGTCGGCATCGGCGGCGGCTCGATCTGCATCACGCGTGAGACCAAGGGCATCGGCCGCGGTCAGGCGACGGCCGTCATCGACGTCTGCCGCGCACGCGACGAGTACTTCCGCGAGACCGGCATCTACGTGCCCGTCTGCTCCGACGGCGGCATCGTGCATGACCACCACATCACGCTCGCTCTGGCCATGGGCGCGGACTTCGTAATGCTCGGCCGCTACTTTGCCCGCTTCGACGAGAGCCCGTCGGACAAGGTCAACGTCAACGGCACGCTCATGAAGGAGTACTGGGGCGAGGGCTCCAACCGCGCGCGCAACTGGCAGCGCTATGATCTCGGCGGCGGCAAGAAGCTGTCCTTCGAGGAGGGCGTGGACTCCTACGTGCCCTACGCCGGCAAGCTCTCCGACAACGTCCAGCAGACGCTGGCCAAGGTGCGCTCGACCATGTGCAACTGCGGCGCGCTGACCATCCGCGAGCTGCAGGAGAAGGCGCGTCTGACGCTCGTGTCCTCGGTGAGCATCGTCGAGGGCGGCGCGCATGACGTCGTGCTCAAGACCTCGAACAAGCAGGTCTAATTCAGAGGTTTTTCATCAGCCATGCGGCGCTTCGTACACTCTGCGAAGCGCCGCCTTTTTGCACATACGGACAAAAAATTGTGGAAAACCGCGTGGGTTTTGCGCGCGGCGCGTGTATCATAGGGTAGAAACCGGTCGCGGCGGGAGGAGGCGAGGGCGTGCACGAACAGGATATGATCGCGCTGCTGCAGCAGCATGACGAGCGCGGCATGGATGCGCTGCTGCTGCACTGCGGGCCGCTGATGCGCTACATCATCGCGCCGATCGTGCCGAACGCGCTCGACCGCGAGGAGTGCCTCTCGGAGGCGTCGCTGCGCGTGTGGAACAAGATCGCGCAGTTCGACGCCGCGCGCGGCAGCTGGAGCGCGTGGCTGACGGCGGTCACGCGAAACACGGCGCTGAACTTTCAGCGCAGCGCCGCCCGGCACGGCGACACGCAGACGCTACCCGAGGACGCGCCGTCGCCGGAGGCATCCCCGGAGGAGGCGCTGCTGCAGGCCGAGCGCCGCGCCGCGCTGCACGATGCGCTCGCACGGCTCGGTCAGAGCGACCGGGCGCTGTTTTACCGGAAGTATTACTACCTGCAGTCCACCGCACAGATCGCCGCCGAGCTCGGCATGACCGAGCGCGCGGTCGAGGGTCGGCTGTACCGCCTGAAAAAACGGCTGCGCACGATGTTGGGAGGTGACGGCGATGCGTGAGCACGAGCGGGAATATCCGCGCGATGACGCCTTTGAGGCGCTGCTCGCGCAGAGCGTGGCCGAGCTGCCGCCGGAGGAGATCGTCGCCGACGTGACACCGTGGCGGCGGGCGATGGAGCGCGTGCTGTTCGGTCTGGCGCTGTGCATGGTCACCCTGAACTTCTGGTGCCTGAACTACCTCCTGCCCGCCATCGGCACGGTGCTGCTGCTGCTCGGTTTTCGCGCGCTGCGGCGGGAAAACCCATGGCTCGGCGGCTGCTTTGTGTGCGCCGTGCTGCGCACGGCGTGCGTGTTCCCGTCGCTGATCCTGAACACGACCATCCTGCCGGGCGACGCCTGCAGGAGCGCCGCCGCGGCGGTGAGCGCCGCGCTGATGCTGGCGCTGCTGCTGTGCTTCTGGCAGGGGCTGCGCGCGGTGCGGTGCAAGGCGGGGCTGCCGGCGCAGGGCGGCGGCGCGGGCGCGCTGATCGTGTGGTATGTGCTCATGTGCATACTCGCCGCCGTGCACTACACGGGTCTGCTCGTGCCGATCGCCATGCTCGTGGGCTATGTGTGCATCCTGCGCAGCCTGTTCCGGCTCTCCAAAGCGCTCGACGAGGCGGGCTACGCCATCGCGCCGCAGCCGGTGCGCGTGACGGACCGGTGCATCGCGCTCGTGCTCGCGGCAGCGCTGGGCATCGGCTGCACGCTCGGGTATCTCTTCGGCAGCAGCTACCGGATGGACTGGCAGCCCGCGGACACGTCCAAGCAGACGCAGACGGCGGCGATCCGGCAGCAGCTGCTGGATCTCGGCTTTCCGGAGGCTGTGCTCAACGACCTCACGCCGGAGGACATCGCCGCCTGTGACGGCGCGGTGCGCGTCGTGTCCGTGACGGAGGATCACCCCTTCAACGACGGCAGAACCGTCTCGCACAAGGAAAGCGACGGCGAGGGCGGCGTCGTCAGCGTACTGGACACGGTCTACGACGTCCGGGAGCTGCGCCTGACCAGTGTGGGCGTGCAGCTGCCCGGCGCGCAGGAGACGTGGCGGGTGTACCACCACTTCCTGTGGACGACCGACCCCGGCTTCTGCGGCACGGAGGTGCTCCAGATCTGGCCTGCCGATGAAAACATGCAGGATGGATGGCGCTTCGCCGGAGACGTGACCGGCCGCGTGCTGTATGACCGGGACGGGCAGACGTTCACCGCGCCCTATCACGCGCTCGGACGCCAGACCTACACCGCCGACTCCGTGTTCTTTGGGCAGCGGACGAACAGCGACCTGTTCGCGGCCTTTTCCATGCCGCGGCACGCAGAGAGAGCGCGCGGCTATGTCGCCTACTCCGCCGCGGCGGTGCAAAGCGGCTGCCTGCTCAACAGCTGGTGCAACTACACCCACCAGCAGAGCCTGCTGCAATATCCCGCCGTGACGGCGATGGAAAAGCGGATGACGTCCGCCTTCGGGAATACCGGTGCGTTTTACACCGTACAGCACGCGCTGCAGTTTTTCCCCGCGGACGGACAGACGCTGCGATGAGCGCAAAAAACCGACCCGAACGCTTGTTCGGGTCGGTTTTTTCCATGCACCGGGTCAGGGGTGCGGCTTATTGTCGCGGTAGGCGGCCATGATGTCGCGGAAGATCTCGCCGTTGGACGGCGGCGTCCACGTGATGGCGTTGGCGCCGGCCTGAATGGTCTCAAGGATGCTCTCATCCGTCGGGCCGCCGGTCGCAATGATGGGCACGTCGGGATAGCGCTCGCGGATGCTGCGCACGATAGCGGGCGTCTCCGCTGCGGCCGAGACGTTGAAGATATTCGCGCCGGCCTGCAGGCGGGCTTCAAAGTCCGTGTCTGCGCGCGCGACCGTGACCACGACGGGGATGTCGATCGTCTCGGCGACGTGCTGCACGACGGCGTTGGCCGTCGGCGCGTTGAGCACGACACCGGTCGCGCCCTGCATCTCGGCGAACATGGCGAGGTTGACCACGCGCTGCCCCTTCGTGAGACCGCCGCCGACACCGGCAAACACCGGGATATCGGCCGCGAGCAGCAGCGCCTGCGTGATGATCGGCTGCGGGGTGAACGGATAGACCGCGATGATCGCGTCGGCGTTCACGTTTTTGATGATCGACAGATCGGTCGAGAACACGAGCGACTTGATGCGCTTGCCAAAGACGATGATGCCGCTACACTGATAGATGACCTCCGGCACGCGCAGCGCGAACTTGCGCAGCGTACCGTCCTGCGCCTGCGGCATGGCCTTCTTCGGCGGAATTATTTTTTCTTCGTACATGATGATGCTCCCTCCAGTATGCGTTTAAATGTTTCGACGCCGGTGAGCAGCACACGCTCGTCGAAATCAAAATGGCTGCTGTGCAGCGGGGCGGTGCCGGACGGCTCCTGCACGCCGAGGAAGAAAAACACCCCCGGCCGCTCCTGCTGGTATTCGGCAAAGTCCTCCGCCGCCATGACGGGCTCGACCAGGACCGCATCGTCCATGGAGTCGAGCACGGTGTAAAACTGCTCCACCAGCTCGCGCGGGTTGCGCACGCTCGGATAGCGCACCTTGCGCTCCATGTCGATCTGCGCGCCGGTGGCCGTCTCCAGTCCCTGCATGAGCGCGGAGATCTTATGGCTGAGCGTGCGGTAGAGGTCGTTGCTGAACACGCGCAGCGTGCCGCTGATCGTGACCTCCTCGGCGATGACGTTGTGCGACGTGCCGCCCTGGATCTTGCCGAGCGTGAGCAGCGCGTCCTGATGCGGGTCGACGTCGCGCGTGATGACCGTCTGCACCATCGTGATCAGCTCCGCCGCGACGACGATGGCGTCAATGCCCATCTGCGGCGTGGACGCGTGCGCGCTCTTGCCGTGGACGGTAATCTCAAAATCGCTCGTCTGCGCCATGAGATAGTCCCAGCGGATGCCGATCTTGCCCTTCGGCACGGTCGGCCACAGGTGCAGGCCGTAGACGCAGTCCACCCGCGGGTTTTCGAGCGCACCGTCGTCGATCATGCGCCGCGCGCCGGCCCAGCCCTCTTCGCCGGGCTGGAACAGCAGCACCACGTTGCAGTGCAGGCGCGCGCGGTTTCTGGCGATCCAGCGCGCGAGCAGCAGCAGGATCGTCATGTGCCCGTCGTGACCGCAGCCGTGCATGCAGCCGGGGCGCTGCGAGCGGTAAGGCACGTCGTTTGCCTCGTCGTTGTGAATGCCGTCCATGTCGGCGCGCAGGGCGATGGTCTTTTGCGCGTCCCTGGCGAAAAAGACGGCCTTCACCCCGCAGACGGCCGGCGTCTCCAGCCGGTCGGGCGCGCACTGGCGCAGCTCGTTGAGCACATACGCCTGCGTGTCGTGCAGCTGGAAGCCGATCTCGGGGATGCGGTGCAGATCCTGCCGGATGCGCACGGCGTCGTCATACATGGATGCGATCTCTTTACTCAGGTTCATAAGCTCTCCCTCCGCGCCGGAACGCCCGGAACGGTTGATTCTTCTAAATTTTTCTACGCACAGTATACTCAAAATCGCCGCGTGCGTCAATGGGCATCCATTTTGGCGTGCGTAACGTTAAAAAAAGTTTACATCTTGTCGCTTGCATTTTTTGCAGGGATTTGCTAGAATTCCTACTAGAATACTTAAAATATTCAAATGATTCCGAAACAGAGGGCGATTTCATGTTTTCCGTCTCCGAAGCGAGTGTGGCCGTCATCACCGGCGGCAGCTCGGGCATCGGCCTCAACGCGGCACGCGCACTGCGCGACCGCGGTCTGAACGTGTATGAGCTCAGCCGCCGCGCCGAAAACGCGGAGCCGGGCGTGACGCATCTGCAGGCGGATGTGACGGACGAGACGCAGGTCAACGCCGCCGTGGCCGAGATCCTGCGCCGCGAGGGGCGCATCGACATTCTGATCAACAACGCGGGCTTCGGCATCTCCGGCGCGATCGAGTTCACGCCGCCGCAGGAGGCCCGGCGTCAGTTCGATGTGAACTTCTTCGGCATGGTGAACATGAACCACGCAGTGCTGCCCGTCATGCGGCAGCAGGGCGGCGGCCGCATCGTGAACATGAGCTCCGTCGCGGCGCCCATCGCCATTCCGTTTCAGGCCTACTACTCGGCCTCCAAGGCCGCCGTGCGCACGTACACGCTCGCGCTCGCAAGCGAGGTGCGTCCCTTCGGCATCGAGGTCTGCGTCATCATGCCGGGCGACATCGCCACCGGCTTCACCGCCGCGCGGCGCAAAAGCTGCGACGGCGACGACGTGTACAACGGCCGCATCGCCCGCTCCGTCGCCGTGATGGAGCACGACGAGCAGACCGGTATGAGCGCGCAGTTCGCGGGGCAGTTCGTTGCCCGGCGCGCCACGCAAAAGCATCCCAAGCTCATCTGCACCATGGGGCGAAAATACGCCCTGTTCGTGTTTCTCATGCGCATCCTGCCGACTAGGACCGCCACGCGCATCGTCGGCCGGATCTACGCATCCTGACAATTTGCTATTCTTCCCTGCGGCGCAAAACATCCCATTGCCATCCATCCAGGCATCTTATCTTCCTTCCATCCTTCTCCACCCCTGAGCGCCGCATTTTCCCCCCTTAACCCGCAGCAGCGGGTCTGCCTCCGGTCCCATCTCAGCCGGGGGCAGAATTCTTTTTCCGGCAAAAAATATCCGCGAAAAGCCGCCTGTTTTCTGCATGAAAACAGGCGGCTGATGCTGTCGGAAGGGGGGATGCAGTCTGCACGCCCTCCGGGGGAAGCTCCGACGGATGCCGGCTCAGAACGACACGTTCATGAACAGCGCCACGCAGCACAGCACGAGCGCCAGCGGCACGTAGACATAGCGGCCGACACTGTACCAGACAGCGCCGCGGTGCCGGCGGCTGCCGGTGTTGACGGCGTCGAGCAGGTCGTCCTTCTTCATGACGTAGAACCACGAGATCGCGCCGAGCGTCGCGCCGATGGGGATGATGTAGATCGACACGAAGTCCATCCACGGCCCCCACTTGGAGATCGGCTCCATGAGCAGGCCGAAGCCGAGGCACAGCACGCACAGGATGCCGAGCACGGCGGCGCGGCTGAGCTTCGGGAACTTGTGCTGGAGCGATTCGGCGACGGCCTCGAACATATTCTGCAGCGAGCTGACGCCGGCGAAGATCATGGCGACGTACAAAATGACGGCGAACAGGCGGCCGAGCGGAATGTCCTGCAAAATGGTCGGCAGCGTCACGAACAGCAGACCCGGGCCCGCGCCGACGTCCTGCCCGTAGGAGAAGCAGGCGGGGATGATGACCAGCGCGGCGACGACGGCGGCAATGGTGTCAAACAGCGCCGTGTGCTGCGCCACGTCCACGACGTCCTCGTCCTTGGACAGGTACGCACCGTAGACGATCATGCCGCTGCCGGTGACGGACAGGGAGAAAAACGCCTGACCCATCGCCCAGACCCAGATCATCGGGTCCTTGAGCGCCTCCCAGCGGGGCGTGAACATGAACTTGTAGCCCTCGGCAGAGCCGGGCAGCAGCGCCACGCGCACGGCCAGCACCACGAAGATGAGGAAAAACAGCGGCATCATGACCTTGTTGGTCTTTTCGATGCTGTGCGCGCCAAGAAACAGCGTCAGCAGCGTGCCGCCCACGACGATGACGTGATACGGGATGACGGAATAGGGCTGCGAGGAGAACTCGCCGAACCACGCGGCGGCGTCAGCGGTCATGAGCGTGCCGGCGAGCGAGTCGACCAGCGCCTTGAGGATATACGTCACGATGACGGCGTAGCCGATGGCGATGCACAGCGAGCCGGCCAGCGGCAGCCAGCCGAGGATGCCGCCGACCTTGCCGGCGGTCTCGCCGCGGGTGCCCCACGCCTCCTTATATGCGCCGAGCGTGCCCGTGCCCGCGCGGCGGCCGATGGCGAACTCCGTCGGCAGACCGACCGTGCCGAAGATGACCACAAACAGCAGGTAGATCAGCAGAAATGCCCCGCCGCCGTTGCTGCCGAGCTTGTTCGGAAAGCCCCAGACGTTGGCCATGCCGACCGCCGAGCCGACGGAGGCCAGAATAAAGCCCCAGCGGCTGGCAAAGTTTTTCGTGTCTTTCTTTTTCATGTTTTCTCCCATCCAGACGCGAAAACATCTGTGCGGCGCGCGCCGCGCAGATGTCGGGTCTGTCCTCTCTTGATGGCCGTATGGGCACTTTGCCCATACACAGCGGCTTCATTTTAAAGGATTACAGTGAAAAAGTCAAGCACACTGCCGCATTTTGTCAAGCAGCCTACCGCGCGGCAAAGCGGGAAACGCGCCGCGTCCGCAGCGCCGCAAACCCCTTTGTCAAAAAAGTAGTACTTTTTTGACAGTCTCAGAAAAGCCCCTCCGCGCAGGCGGAGGGGCTTTGCCGTCTTGATATGGTTTCAGGCGCGGCGCAGCGTGTGCATGACCTTTTTCATGAGGCCGGAGCCGAGCTTGTTGTCAAAATAATCGAGCCACGCGCGCACAGAGTCGATGGTCTCGGGCTCGCCGAGCCAGTGGCGCAGGATCACATCGCGCTCAGTGCCGCGCAGGAGCTTGGCGACGGACACGGCGATGGCATACGCATCGTCGAGCTTGCCGAGCAGCGGCACGGAATCCGGCACGAGATCCAGCGGCGAGAGCACATACAGCAGCGCCAGACCGAGGTCGAGCTTGCGGCTCGACGGCACGTCGGGGTCGAGCATGAGCTTGCAGATGAGATAGGCAAAGTCCGGCACCGTCGTGAGCAGATCGGCGGCTTTGCTGCCGAGCTGTGCGGCCACGAAGCCGTTGGCCTGATAGCGGGCGCGCTTATAGAAACGGTCGAATGCGTTGTCATCCGGGTAGTAGATGTTCTCTTTGGTCATGATCCTGCCTCCTGACGGGAGATGATTTCTTTTTATTATAGCGAAAAACCGGCCGCGCTTCAACCGCTTTTGTGAAGTTTTTCGGAATGGATTGCCAAACGCGGCGAACCGGCGTATAATGCAGAGGCATTTTCAGAAAACGGAGGCACCGCTATGATCCGCTTTTTCAACGGCCGCACGCTCACGATGGCGCACGGCGTGACCGTCACGACCGACGAGGTCTGGACCGACGGGGACAAGATCGCCTACGTCGGCGCGGCGCCGGAGACGCTGCCCGCGTTCGAGCGGGAGATCGATCTCGGCGGCGACCTGGTCATGCCCGGCTTCAAAAACGCGCACGCGCACGCCGGGATGAGCTTTGTGCGCTCGTATGCCGACGATGTGCCGCTGCAGCCGTGGCTGTTCGAGCAGATCTTCCCGCTGGAGGCCAAGCTCACGCCCGAGGCGGTGTATGCGTTCACCAAGCTGTCCATCCTCGAGTATCTCACGAGCGGCATCACCGCCGGCTTTGACATGTACTATTTCCGCGAGGCCATCGCGCAGGCGGGCATCGACTGCGGCTTTCGCACGGTGCTGTGCGGGGGCGGCGGCAGCGCGCAGCAGCTCGAGGCGGAATACCGGAAATTCAACGCCCTGCATCCGCTGGTGTCGTATCAGCTCGGCCTGCACTCGGAGTATACCTCCAGCCTTGCCGAGATGACCGAGGCGGGCGAGCTGGCCCGCGCGCTGCGCGCGCCGGTGTTCGCGCACAACGCCGAGACCGCGCGCGAGGTGGCCGAGTGCCGCGAGCGCTGGGGCAAGACGCCGACGGAGCTGTTCGAGAGCCTCGGTCACTTCGATTTCGGCGGCGGCGGCTTCCACTGCGTGCACATGACGGAGCGCGATCTGGACATTTTCCGCGCGCGCGGGCTCTGGGTCATCACGAACCCCGGCTCGAACGCCAAGCTTGCCAGCGGCATCGCCCCGCTGCGGCAGATGCGCGAGCTTGGCATCCGCATGGCCATCGGCACGGACGGCCCGTCGAGCAACAACGCGCTCGACTTCTTCCGCGAGATGTATCTGGCCGCCGTGCTGCAGAAGCTGCACTGCGGCGACGCGGCCGCCCTCCCGGCGGACGATGTGCTGCACATGGCGACGGTCGGCGGCGCGCAGGCCATGGGTCTGAGCGACTGCGACGTGCTTGCCCCCGGCAAGCAGGCAGACCTCATCGTCATCGACCTGCAGCGGCCGAATATGCAGCCGGTGCACAACGCCGCGCGCAACCTCGTCTACAGCGGCTCGAAGGAGAACGTGCGCCTGACGATGATCGCCGGGCGGGTACTGTACGAAAACGGCGCGTTTTTCGTCGGCGAGCCGGTGCAGGACATTTACCGCGCCGTCGAGACGAACTTTGCCGCGATGCGCGCGGCGCTCTGATCGCTTTTCCTGCGGGCTGCGGGGCGGCGCAAGCTGCCTGAGGTGATATGCCCGAAACCATAAAAAGTCCCGAAAACGTGACGTTTTCGGGACTTTTTTGCGCCGGTGCGCTTATGCTTTCGTCTCCAGCACCTTGACGCCGTGCATGATGATCTCGCCGGCGAGCACGGCCATCTCCTCGGCCGTCTGCTTCATGCCGCCGTCGATCCATGTGAGCGCGAGCGACATGTTGCCCGACACGATGAACGAGCAGAAGTAGTCGAGCATCGCGGGGTCGTTCGGATAGTAGTAGGCGAGAAAATCATACAGAAATTCGTCGCGCAGGATGTGGCAGATGCGGTCGGTGAAGGCGATGTCGCCGTTTTTGCCGAGCAGCACGTGGCAGAGGTCGGCGTTCTGCTCGATGTACTGGTACAGCTCCATCAGATACGGATAGGTCTTGCCCTCGGAGTCCTTCGCGTTGTGCCGGCGGCACACGACGACCAGCCCCTCGGCCAGCTCATCCTCGAGACTGGACAGCAGGTCGTACACATCCTTATAGTGAATATAGAAGGTGCCGCGGTTGATGTCTGCGATCGCTGCCAGCTCACGCACGGAGATATCCTTGACGCTCTTTTCCGCCATGAGTTTCATCAGTGCAAGCCGAAGCTGGCGTTTGGTCTTCCGCACTCTGCGGTCTACAACTTTTTCTTCCATTCGCCGATTCCTCCTATCGGTTGAATTTGTATGCTTTGCATACATGATACCACCAAAACGAACAATAATCAACAATTTGTTGCATTTTCATGGCGGTTTTTTTCAACTTTTTCGGGAAACTTCTGCGGGATAGCAGACTGCATGCTGTATATCCGCACCGTTGTTTTCAAAAATGCGGCTGCAGCGGCGGCTGCGCAAAACGCGGTGGAAAATCGGCGCGCGGTGTGCTATGATGAAGGCAAATGCGAAAAAGGAGCAACAGACCATGTTTGAAAACGGAACGTTCGCGGTGCTCGGCCCGGACGGAAAGCAGGTGCAGTGCGACGTGCTGTTCACCTATGACTGCGAGGACAACGGCCGCTCGTACGTCGTGTTCACGACCGGCGAGGGCGCGCAGCAGCAGCTGTTCGCCAACCGCTATGCCGCGCGCGAGGACGGGCAGCCCGCGCTCTTCCCGCTCGAAAACGAGCAGGAATATCAGATCATCAGGCACTGCTTTGAGGAGCTCAAGGCAAAGCTCGCCGAGCAGGCCGCCGCGCAGGAGGGTGAAGCCAAAGCATGACCGATCCCTTCCAGCCGCTGACGGTGCGGGACATTCCGCGCCTGACACGTTATTTTTCCGCGCGCGGCACGCGCCTGTGCAATGACTCGGCGGGCGCCGCCGTGCTCTGGCAGCCGTATTTTCAGGACGCGGCGCTGGAGCTTGACGGCACGCTCGTGCTGCGCGAGCAGTTCCCCGGTCTCGGCACGGTGTTTTCCACACCGATCGGCGAGAATGTGGGAAACGCATACGATTTTCTCGCAGAATATTGCCGTGAAGTGGGGCAGCCGCTGCAATTTTTCCCCGCTACGGACGCCGATGTGGAAAACCTGCGCGCACGCTTCGGCGTCGTGGAGGTCACGCCGGTGCGCGCGTGGTTCGACTATCTCTACGACGCGCAGGACATGGTGACCTTCCGCGGCCGCCGCTTCAACGGGCAGCGCAACCACATCCACCGCTTCCAGCGCCTGTACCCGGACTGGTCGTTCGAGCGCGTCACGGCGCAGAACCTGCCGGAGGTGTGCGCGTTTTTCGACGACTTCACCCGCCGCTACCACAAGGACAGCGCCAGCGCGCAGGCGGAGGAGGGGTGCGTGCGGGCGTTTCTGCGCGACTTTGCCGCCTACGCCCCGCTTGCGGGGCTGCTGCGCGTCAACGGGCGCGTGGCCGGCTTTTCCGCCGGGGAGATCGTGGGCGACACGCTCATCATCCACATCGAGAAGGCGGACATCGCCTATGAGGGCATCTATCAGGCGCTCGTGAACGAATACGCCAAGTGCTTCGTCACGCCCGGCGTGCGCTACATCAACCGCGAGGAGGATGCGGGCGACGAGGGGCTGCGGCGCTCCAAGGAGTCGTACCACCCGGTGCGTCTGCTCGAAAAATATCTGGTTCAGATCCCGGCACAGCCGGAGAAAGGGGACAAAAGTATGCAGGAAGTCTATGAATTTCTCAAAAAGTGCGGCACGTATTACCTCGCCACCGTCGACGGGGACCAGCCGCGCGTGCGCCCGTTCGGCACGGTGAACCTGTTTGAGGGCAACCTCTACATCCAGACCGGCAAGGTCAAGGCCGTCTCCCGCGAGATGACGGCAAACCCAAAGGTGGAGCTGTGCGCGTTCGACGGCGAGACGTGGCTGCGCGTGAGCGCGAAGGCCGTTGAGGACGACCGCGTGCAGGCGCGGCAGGATCTGCTCGACCACTATCCCGAGCTGCAGAGCCTCTACACCGCCGACGACGGCAACACGCAGGTGTTCGCGCTCACGGAGGCGACCGCGACGTTCAGCAGCTTCCAGGCCGCGCCGCGCGTGGTGCGCTGGTAAAAAGCGAAAAAAGAAACCGCCCGTGATCCTCAGACGGATCGCAGGCGGTTTTCTGTTTGCAGAAAGGCAGGGCCGACTCAATGACCCAGGCTCTGGACAAAGTTGACCGGCCACTGGCAGAAGTCCTTGACCAGATAGAGCTTGTCGCGGATGGCGAACTCGGTGTTCTCGTCGCAGAGCGCGTCGATCTTGTTCTTGATGGACTTGACGTTCACCTCAAGCAGGCTGCTGGCGCTCGACAGGATCTTGCCGCCGTCGATCTCCTTGATGGAAGTCCAGAGTCCGGAAGCGTACTCCTTGAGGCCGATGCTCTTAATGGTACGAATGCACATATACCTTTTCCTCCCTTAAAATACTGGTGTTCCCGACCATGCAACCCGCGGCCGAAAACCAAGATTGCTCTTATCAACAGTGTTTTCATTCTAGCACAAAGCCGTAAGATTGTCAAAGAGGAATACAGAAAAATGTGCATTTCCCCATATTTTGTGGTCAATATGCACAACATGGGCAAGAATTAGCGGGAAATCTGCCCAAGCGCGGTGCACTGCGCGTGCGCGCGGGCTTACGCCTCGGCGACGACCTCGCACTCGACGAGCACATCCTTGGGCAGACGCGCGACCTCGACGCAGCTTCTGGCCGGGAAGGGCTCGGTGAAATAGCCGGCGTAGATGGCGTTGACGGTGGCAAAATCGTCCATGTTCTTGATGAACACCGTCGTCTTGACGGCCTTGGACATGTCGCTGCCGGCCGCCTGCAGCACGGCGGTCAGGTTGCGGAAGACCTGATGCGCCTGCGCCTCGATGCCGTCGGCGATGACGCCGGTGGCGGGGTCGATGCCGATCTGGCCGGACGTGAACACGAACCCGCCGGAGACCTGCGCCTGCGCGTAGGGGCCGAGGGCTGCGGGAGCGTTTTTGGTGGCAACTGTTTTCATGATGATGACCTCCTGTCAGTCGATTTTTACGTGATAACCGGATTGGATAAGCTGGCCGCGCACGCGGTCGCCGTGCGCCTTGTCGCCGACCTCGCACGAGACGTGCACGTCGATCTCGTTGGGGTTGAGCCCGGCGGTGAGCCGGTCATGCTCCACGGAGAGGATATTTGCGCCGAGGGCGGCAATGTCGTTGAGCAGCTTGCCGAGGCTGCCGGGGCGGTCGAGCAGCGTGACCGTAAAGCGCAGGCGGCGGCTGCGCGCCACCAGACCCTGCTCGATGATGCACTGGATGAAGCTCACGTCGATGTTGCCGCCGGAGAGCAGGCACACGACGTTTTTGCCCCTGACGTCGACCTTGCCCTTGAGCACGGCGGCCACGGGCGTGGCGCCGGCGGGCTCGACGATCTGCTTGCAGCGCTCCATGAGCAGCAGCACGGCCTCGGAGATGTCGCGGTCGCTGACGGTGACGACATCGTCGGCATATTGCTCGATGAGCGGCACGGTGAGGTCGCCGGGTGCTTTGACGGCGATGCCGTCGGCGATGGTGGCGGCGGAGTCGGTCTGCACATAGCCGTGCGAATGGAACGACTGCGCGATCGCGTCCGCGCCCTCGGCCTGCACGCCGATGACCTGCACGCGGGGGTTGATCTGCTTGATGCACGCGGCCACACCGGCGAGCAGTCCGCCGCCGCCGGCCGGCACGATGACGACGTCCGCCGTGGGCAGGTCGCCGAGGATCTCCAGACCGAGCGTGCCCTGACCGGCAATGACCTCGGGGTCGTTGTACGGGTGCAGGAACGTGGCGTGCTCCTGCTCGCAGATCTCGCGCGCCTTTGCATAGGCATCGTCATAGCAGTCGCCCGCGAGCACGACGGTCGCGCCGTAGCCCTCGGTGGCCTTCGCCTTGGCGATGGGCGCGGTCTTGGGCATGACGATCGTGGCCGGGATGCCGAAGCGGTGCGCGGCGTAGGCCACGCCCTGCGCGTGGTTTCCGGCGGACGAGGCGACGACCGCGCCGGTCTCGCCGCGCTCGACAAGGGCGGCGATCTTGTTGCTCGCGCCGCGGATCTTGAACGAGCCGGTCTTCTGGCTGTTTTCGTACTTGAGATAGATATTGCCGCCCGTCATGGCCGAGAACGTGGCCGACAGGTCGAGCTCCGTGTGGTGCAGCACGCCCTTGAGCCGCTGCTGCGCGCGTTCGAAGTCCTGCAAAGTGATGTCCACAGTATACACCCCCGTGAAAAATTCCGTTTGGGTTTTTCTGACCTTACTATACTGCGTCAAAGCCGGAAAAACAAGCGCTGCGGCGCAAAATGTCCGCGCGGCGGAAACTTTTTTGCGGCTTTGTTTTTGCCGGGGAAACATTCGCGCGCGACCTGCGCACGGCGCGCTCAGGACGCGCGCGCGAGCGCCGCATGACCATAGATCTGAAAATACTTTACAAATCTTACACATATCTTAAAATGTGAGGGTTTTCCTTGCGGGCGCTTTTTCCGCGGCGTATAATGAGCCGAAACCGGGCGATACACCGCCCACTGGAGGGATCACCATGCTTGACATTCAGCATCTGACCAAGACCTACGGCGAGAAAAAGGCCGTCGACGATCTGAGCCTGCACATCGCGCCGGGCGAGATCTACGGCTTCATCGGGCACAACGGCGCCGGCAAGACGACGACGCTCAAGGCCGCCGTCGGCATCCTGCAGTTTGACGCGGGCGACATTTTCATCGGCGGCAAGTCCATCCGCACCGACCCCCTCGGCTGCAAGCGGCAGCTGGCCTACATCCCGGACAACCCCGATCTGTACGATTTCATGAGCGGCATCCAGTACCTGAACTTCATCGCCGACATTTTCGGCATCCCGGCGGCGGAGCGCTGGGCGCGCATCGAGCCGCTGGCCGATGCGTTCGAGCTCACGGCCGACCTCGGGCAGCCCGTCAGCGCGTATTCGCACGGCATGAAGCAGAAGCTCGCCATCATCGCCGCGTGGATCCACGATCCGAAGCTCATCCTCATGGACGAGCCCTTCGTCGGGCTCGACCCGAAGGCGGCGCACCTGCTCAAGGGCATGATGCGCGCGGTGTGCGACGGCGGCGGCGCGATCTTCTTCTCGACGCACGTGCTCGAGGTGGCCGAAAAGCTCTGCGACAAGGTGGCCATCATCCGCAGCGGGCGGCTCATCCGCTCCGGCACGATGGAGGAGGTCAAGGGCGACGACAGCCTCGAGGACGTGTTTCTCGAGCTGGAGGATGCGTCATGCTGAAAACGCTTCTGAAAAAACAGATGGCGGAGATCTTCCGCAACTATTTCTACGACCCGAAAAAGAACAAAATGCGCTCCAGGGGCGCGACGGCGATGTACATCGCGCTGTATGTGCTGCTCATGGCGGGCGTGCTCGGCGGGATGTTCGCGCTGCTGGCCGTCGGCATCTGCGCGCCGATGGCGGCGGCGGGCGTCGGCTGGCTGTACTATCTCGTCATGGGGCTGATCGCGGTGCTGCTCGGCGCGTTCGGCAGCGTGTTCAGCACGTATTCGAGCCTGTACCTGTCCAAGGACAACGACCTGCTGCTGTCGATGCCGATCCCGGTGCGCTATGTGATGGCCTCGCGCCTGCTGGGCGTGTATCTGCTGGGGCTGATGTACAGCGGCGTCGCCACCGTGCCGGCCGTGATCGTGTACTGGATCGTGGCGCCGGTCACGGCGGGGACGGTCGTCGGCGGCGTGCTGACGGTGCTGCTCGTGTCGGTGATCGTGATGGTGCTCTCGTGTCTGCTCGGCTGGGTGGTCGCGCGCATCAGCCTGAAGCTGAAGAATAAGAGCTTTGTCACCGTCATTTTGTCGCTGGCGTTTCTGGCGGCGTACTACTTCGTGTATTACAAGGCGCAGGGGCTCATCACGCTGCTGGCGGAAAACGCCGCCGTGTACGGCGCGAAGATCCGCGGCTCTGCCTACCTGCTGTACCTGTTCGGCAGCGTGGGCGCGGGCGACTGGCCGGCGATGGGGATCGTGACGCTCACGCAGGCGGCGCTGCTGGCGCTGACGCTGTGGGTCATCGCGCGCAGCTTCCTGAAGATCGCCACGGCGACCGGCAGCGTGCGCCGGGCGCGCTTCCGGCACAAGGCCGTGCGTGCGCAGAGCGTGCAGCGTGCGCTGCGCCGGAAGGAGCTGCGCCGCTTCGCCGCGAGCCCGAACTATATGCTCAACTGCGGCTTCGGCATCGTGATGCTGCCGGCGGCGGGCATCGCGCTGCTGATCAAGGGGCGCGCGCTCGCGCAGCTGCTCGACGAGGCGTTCGGCGCGGGGGCGGACATCGTGCCGGTGCTGCTGAGCGCGGCGCTGTGCCTGCTCGCGTCGATGAACGACATGGCGGCGCCGTCGGTGTCGCTCGAGGGCAGGCAGCTGTGGCTGGCGCAGTCGCTGCCGGTCACGCCGTGGCAAGTGCTGCGCGCAAAGCTCGACACGCAGCTGCTGCTGACCGGCGTGCCGCTGCTGTTTTGTGCGCTGTGCGCGGTGATCGTGCTGCCGGGCGGCGCGGCGGAAATGGCGCTGGCCGTCGTCGTGGCGCTGCTGTACACGCTGCTGAGCGCACTGGCGGCGCTGGCGCTCGGGCTCAGGCTGCCGAACCTGACATGGACCAACGAGATCACGCCCATCAAGCAGGGCGGCAGCGTGATGCTCGCGCTCTTTGTCAACTGGATCTATGCCATTGCGCTCGGCGGGCTGTACTTTCTGTGCGGCAGATTTTTGAGCGCGGCGGCGTATCTCGCGCTTGCTGCCGCCGTGACGGCGGTCGTCTGCGCGCTACTGCTGCGCTGGGTGAAACAGCGCGGCACGCGCATCTTCGCAGCGCTCTGAGTGAAAACGCAAACCGCCTCTGTCCAACCGGGCAGAGGCGGTTTTTGCTGTATCGTTCCGTTTACAACACGAGCGAGGGCGCTGCGTACACGCGGGCCTTGAGCTCGCTGTTGAGCATGTACAGGCCCTTAGCGTCCGAGCCGAAGAGCTCCATCTTCGTGATGAGGTCGGAGGCGTTTTTCTCCTCCTCGCCCTGCTCCTTGACGAACCAGTCGAGCAGCTGCATGGTGCGGAAATCACGGTCGTCATACGCCGCGGCATAGATGCCGTTGATGAGCGAGGTGACGTACTGCTCGTGCTCGAGCGCCTTCTTCAGCGGGGTCATGTGGTCGCCGCGCGTCCAGTCGGGCGCGTCGATCGCGCCGAAGCTGACGGCGACGCCGTTGTTGAGCAGGTACTGGAAAAACAGCAGCGCATGGTCGCGCTCCTCCTGTGCCTGCACGCGGTACCAGTTTTCAAAGCCGTCGAGACCGGCGGCCGCGTAGTAGTTGGCAAAGTCGAGATAGAGATAGGCGGAGTAAAACTCCTTATTGATCTGCTCGTTGATGAGCTGGGCAACGGCTGCGTTCATGGGGAAAACCTCCTGATTTAAAATAAGAATGATTCCTGATTTCTATCATACGGATTTTTCCCGCTTTGTCAAGCCCCGGGGAAAAATTTTGTGGCGCTGCGGCGCATTTCCTGTTAAGATGGGCGGGAGAGAAGCAAAAACAGAAACGGAGGAACCCACATGGACTACAACGAAGTACTGCAGCGCGCACGGGCGCGTATGGCCCCGCGCTGCAAGGTCTGCCCGGAGTGCAACGGTCTCGGCTGCGGCAACACGATGCCCGGCCCCGGCTCGAAAGCGCCCGGCAACGGCGCGAACGACAACTGGCGCGCGTGGCGGCGCTGGAGCCTGAACATGGATACCATTGCCCCGAACACGCCCGTGGACACGTCGCTCGCGCTGCTCGGGCGGACGTTTTCCCTGCCCGTGATCGCGGCGCCCATCGGCTCGCTGCGCGCGCAGTTCAACCCCGAGGACGACATCCGCGACTACAACGCCTGTGCCGCGGCGGCCGCCGCGCAGACCGGCATCGCCGCGAGCTTCGGCGACGGGCTGGATGCGCGCGTGTTCCCGCACGGGTGCGCGCTGTCGAAGCAGTACGGCGGCATCGGCCTGCCGGTCATCAATCCGCTGTCGATGGACACGATCAAGGCAAATCTCGACCTTGCCAACGCAGCCGACCCCTTCGCCGTGAGCGTGGTCATTGATTCGGCCGGACTGCCGCACCTGAAGGCGGCCAGCCCCGACGCCGGCAGCAAGACGGTCGCGGAGCTGCGCGAGCTGTGCGACTATGCGCAGATGCCCATGATCCTCAAGGGCATCATGACGGTGCGCGGTGCGGAGAAGGCCGTGGAGGCCGGTGCGGCGGCGATCGTGGTGTCGAACCACGGCGGGCGCGTGCTGCCCGGCGCTGCGGCGACGGCGGACGTGCTGCCCGAGATCGCGGACGCGGTGGGCGGTCGCGTGAAGATCCTCGTCGACGGCGGCATCCGCTCGGGCACGGACATTTTCCGCGCGCTCGCACTCGGCGCGGACGCGGTCATGATCTGCCGGCCGTTTCTCATCAGCTATTACGGCGGCGGCACGGAGGGCATCGTGGCCTACGTGGAGAAGCTGCGCGCGGAGCTGACGGACGCGATGTATATGTGCGGCGCGCGCAGTCTCGGCGACATCACGCGCGACATGGTGCGCGCCGCGCGCTGACCGGCGCGGTGCAAAAAGCCTCGCAGAGTTTCGCCAATGGCACGGCGAAAGAAATATTAGCCGTGCCCTGTTTTCGTGTAGAAAACAGGGCACGGCCTTTTTCTGCGCCTGTGGGCGCGGCTTATTGATCGAACCAGTCAAAGATGTCCAGCCGGCGCCAGAAGCTCTCCTTCGGGGTGAGCACGGCCGCATAGTCGATGGTGCGGAACTTCGGCTGCCACTGCACGTCGGCCTCGCCGACCCAGCCGGTGACCAGACTGCCGAGCTGCTGTTGCGCGACGAGCTGGCGCAGCGTCTGGCTCGTGCCGTCGCTGCTCATGACCAGATCATCGCCCTGCGTCGGCATGCGCAGGATGATGTGATAGCCGTACTTGCTCTCGACCACGCCGGAGACCTCATACGGCTCGAGCTCCTTGCAGGCGTCCTCAAACTCCGTGACCATGCTGCCGGAGGTGAAGCAGTAGCCGTGCGGGTAGCTGTTTTCGCCGGTGTCCTCGTTGTACTCGGCCATGAGCTCGTCAAAGAGCTCTGCGCGCTGCTGCGGATCGGTGACGGCCTTGAGCTGCGCGGCGATCTTGTCGGCGGTCTTCTTTTTGGCGGCCTTCTCATCGTCCGCGATGGCTTTGCCGCTGTCGTCGATCGTCTTGAGCAGGATGTGCTTTGCCGTCGTGTAGCTGTTGGCCTCGGCATATTCCTGCACGTCCTCATCGGTGATGGACGCACTGTCCGCGCCGAAGAGCTTTTCCGCCAGCGCGTTATAGAGGTACTGCACCTTCGTAAAGTACTTGAACAGGTCCAGATCCATGTAGTACGACTGAAGCTTTTCGTTGAGCTCGGCCTCCGTGCCGCCGTCACCCACGACGTTCTGGATGGTCTGGTCGACGGTATCCTGCACGAACTGCTCGCCCGCGGCGTCAAACGTCACGTCGTTCTCGGCGGCCTTGACCTCGATGAGGTGGTTCCAGGCGATGTTGTTGACGATGCTCTCGGTCATGAGGTCGGCATAGGTGCTCTGGCTGCTCTCGTCATAGACGGCGCTCCAGTCCGAGACCTGCATGCCGTAGCGCTCCATGTTCGCCAGAATGGCGCACAGGAAGTAGGCATACTCGTTCCAGTACACGGGGCTGCCGTTGACGGTCATGACCTTCTTATTGCTGCTGTAGGCGTTGACGGCGGCGGCGTACTTATCGGTCGAGGCATTGCCGCTCTCCTCGGTGTAGCTGCGCACGCGGGTCGAGGTGCAGCCGCTCAGACAGCAGACGGCCATCACGAGCGAGAGCAGCAGGGCGACGGTTCTTCTTTTCATCAGCAAACGCTTCCTTTCGTATCTTGCGCACGGTGTCATGCGCGCTCTTCGCGGGCGTCTGCCCATGCGGAGACAAACGCTCTTGCCTGTTCGATGACGTGGTCGCGGGACTTGAGGCGCAGAATGACGCCCGGCTTTGCCCCCGCATCCACCTTCAAGCGGCCCTTGAATTCCGGCCGGGCATACAGCAGCGATACCTTCTGCATATCAAACTGCGCCAGCAGGAATTTCAGACAGCCGTTTTTCTGTGAGATGTCGGTCACGCCGACCTTGCCCGCATCGCTGCGCAGCAGCGCCACCTGCACAAGGGTGTACACGCTCGGCGGCGGGTCGCCGAAGCGGTCGATGACCTCGTCCATGAGGTCGTCCGCCTCGGCCTCGGAGCGCACGAGCGCGATGCGGCGGTAGAGATCCATGCGCTGCTCCTGACTGGGCACATAGCTCTCGGGGATGTTGGCCGAGACCGCAAGGTCGGCCGCGCACTCGGCGCGCTGCTCGGGCTTTTCGCCGCGCTCCTCGAGCACGGCCTCCTCGAGCAGCTTAAGGTACATGTCATAGCCGACGTCGATCATATGCCCCGACTGCTCCGCGCCCAGAAGGCTGCCCGCGCCGCGGATCTCAAGATCGCGCATGGCGATGCGGAAGCCGGAGTTGAACTCCGCAAACTCGCGGATGGCGCTCAGGCGCTTTTCGGCGATCTCGCTCAGCTCGCGCCCGCGCCGGAAGGTCAGGTACGCGCTCGCGCGCCGGTTCGAGCGGCCGACACGGCCGCGCAGCTGATGCAGCTGGGCAAGTCCCATGCGGTCGGCGTCCTCGATGATGAGGGTGTTGACGTTCGGCATATCGATGCCGGTCTCGATGATGGTGGTGCAGACGAGGATCTGCGTCTCGCCCGCGACCATGCGCTCCATGACCGTCGAGAGTTGCTCCTCGTTCATCTGACCGTGCGCCACGTCGACGACCGCGCCGTCGAGCATCTTCGAGATGCGCAGGGCGGTGCGCTCGATGTTTTCGATGCGGTTGTGCAGGTAAAAGACCTGCCCGCCGCGCTGCAGCTCGCGGCGCATGGCGTCGCACAGCACGTTCCAGTCGTGCTCCATGACGAAGGTCTGCACGGGGATGCGGTCCTGCGGCGGCTCCTCGATGGTGGACATATCGCGGATGCCGGACAGGGCCATATTCAGCGTGCGCGGGATGGGCGTGGCCGAGAGCGTGAGCACGTCGACGGCGCGGCTCATCTCCTTGATGTGCTCCTTGTGTGCCACGCCGAAGCGCTGCTCCTCATCGACGATGAGCAGGCCGAGATTCTTGAACTCGATGTTCTTCTGCAGCAGCTTGTGCGTGCCGATCACGAGGTCGCACTTGCCGGTGCGCATATCGCTCAGCGTCTGGCGCACCTGCGATTGCGTGCAAAAGCGCGAGAGCATCCGGATCTCGACCGGGAAGCCGTAAAAGCGCTGCACGGCGGTCTGATAGTGCTGCTGGGCGAGCACCGTCGTCGGCACGAGGATGGCCGCCTGCCGCCCGTCGAGCACGCACTTCATCACGGCGCGCAGGGCGACCTCGGTCTTGCCGTAGCCCACGTCGCCGCACAGGAGGCGATCCATCGGCACGGGCTTTTCCATGTCGGTCTTGATCTCCTGGATGCAGCGCAGCTGATCGTCCGTCTCCGGATAGCCGAAGTGCTCCTCAAACTCCGTCTGCCACGGGCTGTCGGGCGCGAAGGCGTGCCCCTTCGTGCGGCTGCGCGCGGCATAGAGCGCGGTGAGCTCCTTGGCCATGCTCCTGGCGGCGGCCTTGGCGCGCGTTTTTGTGCGCGCCCATTCCGTGCCGCCCATTTTGGACAGCTTCACCGGGCGATCCTCGCCCGCGCCGATGTACTTGCTGACCATGTCGAGCTGCGTCGCCGGGACATAGAGCGTGTCCGCGCCGGCGTAGCTGATCTTGATGTAGTCCTTCACCGCGCCGTCGACCGGCATCTGCACGATGCCCGCGAAGCGGCCGATGCCGTGGTACTCGTGCACGACGAGATCGCCCACGGAGAGGTCGGTGTAGGAGTTGATCTTCTCGCGGTTGGATTGCTTTTTATGCTTTGCGCGCCGCAGACCGGACGCCGCGATCTGCGTGTCCGTGAGGATGGCGAGCTTTGCATACGGAAACTCGATGCCGGCCGAGAGGCTGCCCGCCGTGACAAGGCACTGCCCCGGCTCGGGCAGGGCATCGGGATGCTCGGCCGCGGCGGCATGGATGCCGTGCCCGTCGAGAAATTCGCACAAGATGCGCGCCCGGCGCAGATCGCCCGCCAGCACCACCACACGGTAGCCGAGGTTCTGATAGTGCGTGATGTCGTCAGCCGCCGTCTGGCTGCTGCCGCCGTAGGACGGGAGCTGCTTTGCCGTCAGGCTCACCATGGCGCGGGGCTCGATGGGGCTGCGGCCGAGCTGCAGCCCGTCGGCCAGCACGATCGCCCACTCCTGTATGCGGCGCATCATGTCGGCAAACGGTTCATAAAACGTCTCGGCGCGCGCGGCCATCGTGCCGCTGCGCACGAGCAGGGACACATCCTCGCGCAGCTGCGCGGTGTATTCCTTCGCGCGCTCTGCACAGCGCGCGGGCTGGTCGATGAGCACGGCCGCCTCCGGCGTGAGATAGTCCAGCGCGGTGGCAAACGTGTCATACACGAAGCCCATGTAGCGGTCCGCCGCCGGGAGCAGGCAGTCATTGCAGAGCTTTTCCCCGTCGGCACGCAGCGCGGCGGCAAGCTTCTGCGCCGTGTCGTTGTCCTTTTTCGCGGCGGTGCGCTGCGCGATCTTCTGCAGCTGCGCGCCCAGAGCGGCGCTTCCGCCCGGATACAGGGGCGGCAGCGTCTCGGCGGCGGGCAGGATGCGGCAGGCATCGAGCGGCTGGGTGCGGCGCTGGCTCTCGGGGTCGAAAAAACCCATGGAGTCCACATCGTCGCCCCAGAACTCCACACGCACCGGCTGCGGATACGCAGGCGAGAAAAAGTCGAGAATGCCGCCGCGGCGCGAAAACTGACCCGGCCCCTCGACCTGCGCCGTGCGCAGATAGCCGCAGCGCAGCAGCGCATCCTCGGCGTCCTCGGGCGGGAGCGATGTGCCGTCGCGGATCTCAAAGGCCGCCTGCAGCAGTTTTTCCTTCGGCATGGCGCGCTGCAGCAGACCCGAGACCGTACACACCACGGCCGGCGCCGTGCCCGCTGCGAGCGCGTAGAGCGCGCTCAGGCGCTTCTGCTCGGTCTGGCGCGAGACGCTCTCGACCGTGTAAAACGTATAGTCGCGCGCCGTCAGCAGCGGCACGTCCTGTCCGAGCAGGGCGGCAAGGTCCTTCTGAAACAGCTCGGCCGCCGCCTCGTCCGGACACACGGCCAGCACCGGCGCATCGAGCTGCGCATGCATCGACGCCGCCAGCAGCGCGCGGCCGCTCGCCGGCAGACCCGAAATGCGCGCAGGAAGCCGCCCGCTCTCCAGCAAGGACGGGAGGGCGGCCGCTTCCGTATCGCCGAACAGCTGTCCGGCCTGTGCGACTAAGAACAAAACAGCACCTGCTTTATGGGTAAAATGAAAAAAATCAGCGTCTTTTTATCATACCACAACCTGCACAGGAAAACAATTCCCCGTCTGCGGCAGATTCTACACCTATTTATATAATAATTTCTGACATTATTGTTGAAATAATCGTGAATTTTTGTTATACTGGTAGTGTAGCCGACAGCGTGTGTGCGCAGCGCGGCTGCGCGACATTTTTTGAAGGAGCCGACCCTATGGCCACCATGAATTCGCTCACCGATATCTGGTCCGTCGTGATGGACAGTCTCTCGCAGGAGCTGACCCAGACGGCGATCAATACCTGGTTTTCCGATTGCACCCCGATCGAGATCAATAATAATACGCTCATCGTGCACACCACGTCGGATTTTAAGCGCAGCATCATTCAGGCGCGCTTTGAAAAGACGATCTGCGCCAAGCTCTACGACCTGTTCTCCTGCCCGTTCGAGCTGGTCGTGCTCGCCGGGGACGACGAGCTGCTCGAATACCGCGAGAAGCGCCCCTCCGCCGAGGAGATGCCGGAGATGGACGGGTACACGTTCGACCGCTTCATCGTCGGGCCGAGCAACAAGTTCGCGCACGCGGCGGCCATCGCCGTGTCGCAGAACCCCGGCAAGGTGTATAACCCGCTGATCATCTACGGCAATTCCGGCCTCGGCAAGACGCACCTGCTGCTCGCCATCGGGCAGACCATCCGCCACAACAACCCCGGCGCGAAGATCGCCTACGTCAAGGGCGAGGAGTTCGTCAACCAGATGGTCAAATCCATCGGCACGGGCACGGCGGAGAACTTCCGCCAGAAATACCGCAATGCAGACCTTTTGCTCATGGACGATATCCAGTTCATCGCCGGCAAGGACAGCACGCAGGAGGAGTTTTTCCACACCTTCAACTGCCTGTACGAGGCCGGAAAGCAGATCGTCGTGACCTCCGACCGGCCGCCGAAGGAGATGAAGCGCCTCAACGACCGCCTGTGCTCCCGGCTCGAGGGCGGCCTGCTCGCGGACGTGCAGCCGCCGGATCTCGAGACGCGCACGGCCATCATCCGCACGAAGGCCGCGCAGTTCGGCATGGTGCTCTCCGAGGAGGTCGTGCAGTACATCGCCGAGAACATCACCTCCAACGTCCGGCAGCTCGAGGGCGTCGTCAAGCGCCTGACCGCCTACCGCGACATTCTTGACGACACGATCACGGTCGACTCCGTCAAGCGCGCCATCAAGGACGTCATCCGCACCGGCACGTACATCCCCACGCCGGACGTCATCATCGAGGAGTCCGCGCGCTCGTTCCAGCTCAGCGGCGCAGACCTGCGCGGGCAGAGCCGCAATAAAAAGACCGCCATGGCCCGCCAGATCGCCATGTACCTCATGCGCAATCTCACGAATCTCCCCCTCAAGGAGATCGGCGAGGAATTCGGCGGCCGCAACCACGCGACCGTGCTCAGCTCCATCCGCAAGGTCGAGGAGCTGCTCAAGTCCGACCCCGATATCTCCGCCACCGTGCGCGACATCACGAGCAACATCAACTCGAAAAACTGACGCCGTTTTCCACACATCGCTGTTATCCTAACGTGGAGAACGTGTGGAAAGCTGTGGACGTTAAAATTGCCTGATTCTGGGAGTTTATAAGTTACCAACCTTTCCACAATTTTTTCAACACCGGTTTTTCAGACGCCGCAACGGCTCAGACCGGTTTTCCACCAAACGAACAGTTCTACTACTACTACTAAAAATATGCTTTCTATCTTTCGAATAGACGAAACGTTTCTGATTAAGGAGGCCGCTCATGAAATTTTCCTGTGACAAGTACGTTCTGCAGCAGGCTGCAGCATCCGCAGCCCGCGCCGCCGCACCCAAGAGCCCGATCGCCGCGCTCGAGGGCCTGCTGCTCGAGGCAGGTGCGGATCTGCGCATCACCGGCTATGACCTGAAAAAGGCCATCTACACCAACATGGAAGCAGACATCCCCGAACCGGGCAGCGTGCTCGTCGGCGCGCGCCTGTTCTGCGAGATGCTGCGCCGCATGCCCGACGGCGTCGTCACCGTTGAGGCCGAAAACGGCACGGTCACCGTCAGGTGCGGCCGCTCGTCGTTCAACCTCGTCGGCATGAGCGCGGAGGATTATCCCGACCTGCCGAGCGTGGAGGCCGAAAACGGCGTGTCCCTGCCGCAGGATCTGCTCAAGAAGATGATCAACGAGTGCTCCTTCGCCGTGAGCACGAACGAGAGCCGCCCGGTCTACATGGGCACGCTCTTTGAGATCGCGCACAACGAGCTGACCATGGTCTCCGTCGACGGCTACCGTCTGGCGCTGCGCCGCGAGCCGGTCGAGGGCTATGGCGACGACTGCAGCTTCATCGTGCCGGGCACGGCGCTGAGCGATCTGGAGCGTCTGTGCGGCGACAGCGACGAGCGCGTCAAGATGTCCGTCGGCAGCAAGCACATCTCATTCACCGTCGGCAGCACCGTCATCCTCTCGCGCCGGCTCGAGGGCGACTTCCTCAATTATAAGAAGGCGATCCCGGAGTCGTTCCGCATCACGGTCAAGACCGCGCGCACGGACCTGCTCGACGTGGTCGAGCGCGTGTCGCTCATCGTCGACAGCAAAAATAACGCCCCCCTGCGCCTGACCTTCCGCAAGGACGCCATCGACTTCGTGTGCACGACGCCGCTCGGCAAGGCGGCCGATTCCTGCCCGTGCGAGGGCGACGGCGGCGATCTCGAGATTGGCTTCAACGACCACTACCTGTCCGACGCGCTCAAGGCGGCGCCGGCGGATGAGCTCAACGTCTGCCTCAACACCGGCTCGAGCCCGTGCATCTTCGTGCCGGCGGACGGAAGCGACAACTTTGTGTATATGGTGCTGCCGGTGCGTCTGCGCGCCGGACAGTGACCGGAGAGAAAACCATGGAAACGATCACGATCGAAACGGAATTCATCAAGCTCGACGCGCTGCTGAAGTTTGCCGCCCTCACGGGGACCGGCGGCGAGGCAAAGCAGGTCATCACCGACGGCATGGTCGCCGTCAACGGCGAGACGTGCACGATGCGCGGCAAAAAGATCCGCCCGGGCGACACCGTGACCTTCGCCGGGCACACGCTGCACGTACAGCGCGCGCAATGATCGTGCGCAAAATTGCGCTCAACGGCTGGCGCAACTATGAATTTGCCGCGGCGGAGTTTTCGCCCGGCACGAACGTCATCACCGGCGAAAACGCGCAGGGAAAGACAAATCTGCTCGAGGCGGTGTACCTGCTCACGGGCGGCAAGAGCTTTCGCACACGGTTCGATAAGGAGCTCATCGGCTTCGGCTATACGGGCGCGGAGGTGCTCGCGGACGTGTACGCCTTCGGGCGGGAGCAGACCGTGCGCGTCGTGCTCCGGCAGGGGCAGCGCAAGCAGATCTGGCAAAACGGCGTGAAAAAGACCGCCGCCGAGCTCGCGGGGAATTTTGCCGCCGTGCTCTTCTGCCCGGACGATCTGAACATCATCCGCGACGGGCCGGCTGCCCGCCGTCGCATGATGGACATGGCCATCAGTCAGCTGCGGCCGAAATACGGCGCGCTGCTGGCCGAATACGGCCGCCTGTATGACCAGAAATCCGCAATTTTGCGCGACTGGCACGAAAAGCCGTCGCTGCTCGACACGCTCGACGATTTTTCCGACCAGATGTGCCGCGTCTCGGCCAAGCTCATCCGCTACCGCGCGGCCTACGCCTCGCGCCTGAACATCGCGGCCGCGCCCATCCACGCCGATTTTTCCGGCGGGCGCGATCAGCTGGCGCTTGCCTACCGCACGGTCAGCACCGTGACCGATGCCCTCGGCACGGAAAAGGAGATCTACTACGCCCTGTGCGACCATCAGGAGCAGCACCGCCGCGCCGAGCTCGACAGCGGCCAGTGTCTCACCGGCGCGCACAAGGACGATCTGCTCATCGACATCAACGGCCAGCCGGCGCGCGCCTTCGCCTCGCAGGGGCAGACGCGCACGGCGGCGCTGTCGCTCAAGCTCGCCGAGCGGGAGATCTTCCACGACGAGTTTGACGAATATCCCGTGCTCATGCTCGACGACGTGCTCTCCGAGCTTGACGCGCAGCGGCAGGCGTTCGTGCTCAACCGCATCGGCGGCGGGCAGACGCTCATCACCTGCTGCGAGGACGCGCGCATCGCCGAACGCACCGGCGGCCGCGTGCTCACGGTTAAAAACGGGGGGATCCGCTGATGTATCTGCATCTCGGCAATCAGGTCATCGCGCTACAAAAGAGCGTGCTCGGCGTGTTCGACATGGACACCGCCACATGGTCGCACCGCACGCGCGAGACACTGGAAAAATGGGAACAGGCCGGTCAGGTGGAAAACGCCGCCGGAGACGAGCTGCCCAAGGCGTTCGTGCTCTGCTCGCTCGGCAGCGGGCAGACCTGCTATCTGTCACAGCTCAACACCGCAACATTATATAAACGCAGCAAGGCCAGCGGACTGGAGAATCTCTGACCGCGGCGCTGTACGGAAGGAAGCAAATCCATGCCAGATATCACAGATAAGATCACACAAAAATATGACGCCAGCCAGATTCAGGTGCTCGAGGGTCTGGAGGCCGTGCGCAAGCGTCCGGGCATGTACATCGGCTCGACGTCGTCGTCCGGTCTGCACCACCTGGTGTATGAGATCGTCGACAACTCCATCGACGAGGCGCTCGCGGGCTACTGCAGCCACATCGAGCTGACCATCGAGCCGGGCGACATCATCTGCGTGAGCGACAACGGCCGCGGCATCCCCGTGGACGTGCAGCCGCAGACGGGCAAGTCCGCGCTTGAGGTCGTGTTCACGGTGCTGCACGCGGGCGGCAAGTTCGGCGGCGGGGGCTACAAGGTCTCCGGCGGCCTGCACGGCGTGGGCGCCTCGGTCGTCAACGCCCTGTCCGAGTGGCTGGAAGTGAACGTGCACAAAAACGGGAAGATCTATCAGATGAAGTTTTCCCGCGGCGAGACGACGCAGGCCATGACCGTCGTCGGCGAGACCGACCACACCGGCACGACCGTGCGCTTCAAGCCCGACCCTGTTATGTTCGAGGACACGGTCTATGACTATGAGACGCTGCACGTGCGCATGCGCGAGCAGGCGTTTCTGAACGCCGGCCTGCGCATCACGATCACCGACCTGCGCGGCGAGGAGCCCCTGAGCGAGTCGATGTGCTACGAGGGCGGCATCCGCGAGTTCGTGGACTTCATCAACCGCAACAAGACCGCGCTGCATCCCGAGGCCATCTACATGTCCGGCGAGCGCAGCGACTCCATGTGCGAGATCGCGATGCAGTATAACGACGGCTACAACGAGGTCATCGTCTCCTTCGCCAACAACATCCACACGCCGGAGGGCGGCATGCACGAGACCGGCTTCAAGGCCGCGCTCACGCGCGCGCTCAACTCCTACGGCAAGAAGAGCGGCATCCTCAAGGAGGGCGACAGCATCTCCGGCGAGGACAGCCGCGAGGGGCTCACGGCGGTCATCTCCGTCAAGCTCACCAACCCCCAGTTCGAGGGGCAGACGAAGGCCAAGCTCGGCAACTCCGAGATGCGTACACTCGTCGATTCCGTTGTGTTCGACCGCCTGTCGCAGTTTCTGGAGGAGAACCCCGCCGTCGGCCGCACGATCATCGAAAAGGCGCTCACGGCCTCGCGCGCCCGCGAGGCTGCCCGCCGCGCGCGCGAAAATATCCGCCGCAAAAACGGGCTTGAGGGCTTCAACATGCCCGACAAGCTGCGCGACTGCAACGACCGCGACCCCTCGCTGACCGAGCTCTACATCGTCGAGGGCGACAGCGCAGGCGGCTCTGCCACGCAGGGACGCGACTCGCGCTTTCAGGCCATCCTGCCGCTCTGGGGCAAGATGCTCAACGTCGAAAAGGCGCGCGCCGACAAGGTCTACGGCAACGACAAGCTCACCCCCGTCATCACGGCGCTCGGCGCGGGACTCGGCGAGGAGTTTGACATCCAGAAGCTCCGCTATCACAAGGTCATCATCATGGCCGATGCCGACGTTGACGGCAGCCATATCCGCACGCTGCTGCTGACGTTCTTCTTCCGCTTCATGCGTCCGCTCATCGACGGCGGCTATGTCTATTCCGCCATCCCGCCGCTGTATAAGCTCAACCGCGGCAAGACCTCGCGCGTCGCCTTCTCTGACGAGGAGCGCGACCGCATCTCCGCCGAGATGCGCGGCGACAACCCGAACGCAAAGGTCGACATCAACCGCTTCAAGGGTCTCGGCGAGATGGACCCGCACGAGCTCTGGGAGACGACCATGAACCCCGAGACCCGCACGCTCAAGCAGATCACGCTCGAGGACGCCGTGCACGCCGATGAGGTGTTCACCGTGCTCATGGGCGAAAAGGTCGAGCCGCGCAAGGCGTTCATCGAGCAGAACGCCAAGTACGCGGTCAACATTGACATTTAAGGAGGTGTGCAGCCATGGCCAAGGACTATAAACGGGAGGACATTCTCTATCCCGACCAGAAGATCATTCAGAGCGAGCTCGTCCATGAGATGCAGACCTCTTACATCGAGTATGCCATGTCCGTCATCGTCGGACGTGCGCTGCCGGATGTGCGCGACGGTCTCAAGCCCGTGCACCGGCGTATCCTCTACGCCATGTACGAGGACAACCTGACCTCGGACAAGCCCTTCAAAAAATCCGCCACCTGCGTCGGCGACGTGCTCGGCCGGTATCATCCGCACGGCGACGCGTCCGTGTATGACGCGATGGTGCGTCTGGCGCAGGATTTCTCCATGCGCTATATGCTCGTCGATGGTCACGGCAACTTCGGCTCCGTGGACGGCGACCCCCCGGCCGCCTACCGATACACCGAGGCGCGCCTGTCGAAGATCGCCAACGAAATGCTGCGCGACATCGACAAGGACACCGTGGACTGGGACCCGAACTTTGACGAGACCCGCCGCGAGCCGCGCGTGCTGCCGTGCCGCTTCCCGAACCTGCTCGTCAACGGCAGCTCGGGCATCGCCGTCGGCATGGCGACGAATATCCCGCCGCACAACCTCACCGAGGTCATCAACGCCTGCGTGTGCGTGCTCGAAAATCCGGACGCCACGCTCAGCGATCTCATGCAGCACGTCACGGGCCCGGACTTCCCGACCAAGGGCATCATCGTCGGCCGCAGCGGCATCCGCGCGGCCTACGCCACCGGCCGCGGCCGCGTCGTCGTGCGCGCCCGCACCGAGACCGAGACGTGGGGACACGACCGCATCCGCATCATCGTGACGGAGCTGCCGTATCAGGTCAACAAGCGCCAGCTCATCCAGAACATCTCCGAGCAGGTTCGCGACAAGAAGCTCGACGGCATCTCCGGTCTGCGCGACGAATCCGACCGCAACGGCATGCGCATCGTCATCGAGCTCAAGAAGGACGCCAACACGCAGGTCGTGCTCAACCGCCTCTTCGCCCAGACGCAGATGCAGACCACGTTCGCCGTGAATATGCTCGCGCTGGTCGACAATCAGTCGCAGCCGAAGATCCTGTCCCTGCGGCACATCCTCGACGAGTATCTCACCTTCCAGGAGGAGATCATCGTCCGGCGCACGAAGTTCGACCTCAAGAAAGCGCTCGAGCGCGCACATCTGCTTGAGGGTCTGCTCATCGCCGAGGAGAACATCGACGAGGTCATCCGCATCATCCGCGAGAGCTATGATAACGCCAAGGAAAACCTCATGCAGCGCTTCAGCCTCTCCGACGTGCAGGCGCAGGCCATCCTCGATATGCGCCTCAAGGCCCTGCAGGGTCTCGAGCGCGAGAAGCTGCAAAACGAATATGACGAGCTCGAGCAGCGCATCGCCTACTTCCGCGAGCTGCTCGCAGATCCCGAAAAGGTCAAGGGCGTGCTGCGCGACGAGCTCATCGCCATCCGCGACAAGTACGGCGACGCGCGCAAGACCGAGATCCAGGACATCGAGGACGACATCGACATCGAGGACCTCATCGAGGAGGAGGAGTGTGTGTTCACGCTCTCGCACGGCGGCAACATCAAGCGTGTGCCCGTCGACGAGTACACCGCGCAAAAGCGCGGCGGCAAGGGCGTGCGCGCGGCGACGCTGCGCGACGAGGACTATGTCGAGACCGTCTTTACCGCCTCGACCCATGACTACATTCTCTTCTTCACCGACCGCGGCCGCTGCTACCGCAAGAAGGGCTACCTCATCCCCGAGGCCGGACGCACCGCGCGCGGCGTGAACATCGTCAACTTCATCCAGGTGGAAAAGGACGAGAAGGTCAGCGCCATGCTGCACGTGCGCGAGATGGACGACGCGTCCTACCTCGTCTTTGCCACGCGCAGCGGCACAGTCAAGCGCATGGCGCTCTCGGCGCTGCGCAACATCCGCACGAGCGGCATCCGCGCGCTCACGCTTGACGAGGGCGACGAGCTCATCAACGTCATGCGCACCGACGGCAGTCAGAACATTCTCATGGCAACCCACAACGGGCAGGCGATCTGCTTTGCCGAGACGGACGTGCGCGCCATGGGCCGCGAGGCCGTCGGCGTGCGCGGCATCCGCCTCAAGGACGGCGACTGGGTCGTCGGCGCGGAGATCGCGCAGCCGGATGCGAGCGTACTGTCCATCACCGAAAAAGGTTATGGCAAGCGTACCCCGGCGTCCGAGTATATCCGCGGCGGCGAGGAGCCGCAGCACCGCGGCGGCTCGGGCATGAAAAACTACAACATCACCGATAAGACCGGTCCGGTCGCGGCGGTCAAGGTCGTGCAGGACAGTGACGATGTGCTCGTCGTCTCGGACGACGGCGTCATCATCCGCATGGAGGCCGCCGGCATCTCCGAGCTCGGCCGTGCGACGCAGGGCGTGCGCATCATGCGCCTGTCCGAGGGTGCGCGGGTCATCTCCGTGGCGCTCACCGACCGCGCCGAGAGCGAGGACGCGCCCGCCGGGGAGAGCGAGGCATGAAGCAGGTCATCATCTACACCGACGGCGCCTGCTCCGGCAACCCCGGCCCGGGCGGCTGGGGCGCGATCCTGAAATACGGCGCGCACGAGCGCGAGCTCTCCGGCGGCGAGCCGTCCACGACGAACAACCGCATGGAACTGCTCGGCGCGATCACCGCGCTGCAGAGCCTGCGCGAGCCGTGTCAGGTGACGCTGTATACGGACAGTCAGTATCTGGCCAACGCCATCAACCTCGGCTGGCTGCGCTGCTGGAAGCAGAAGGGCTGGCGGCGCAAGGAGGGCGAGCTGAAAAACGCCGACCTCTGGCAGACGCTCGACGCCCTGCTGCAGACGCACAAGGTGCAGTTTGTCTGGGTCAAGGGGCACGCCGACAATGTGTACAACAACCGCTGCGACGCGCTGGCCGTCGCGGAAAGGGAGAAGTTTGCATGACAGAGCCGAAGATCGTCCATCTGCCGCCGCGGGAGAAAAACCCGGCGCGCGAGCCAAACGAAACATGGGACACCGGAGAGCGCCTCTTCGGGCTGGAGGAGCTGCTGCTGCAGATGCCGCCGATCCGAAAGCTCCACCTTGAGCGGGGCAGGCTCAAGGATCTCGTGCGCCTGTATCCGGACATGAAGCGCGAGTTTTCCGCGCCCGAGCTGCTGCCGCAGGCCGTGATCGCCACGGCGATGGTGCGCCGGCGCATGGAGCTGCTGCTCTTCCGGTCGGACGATCAGCGCGAGGCGGGCTATGCACTCGTGACGGTGTGCTCCCCGTATGGCTATGTGCTGGTGCATATGCTGACGATCTACCCGTTTTTGCGCGGGCAGCTGCTCGGGCGCGTGGCGGCGGAGCTGATCGCGCGCTGCTATGCCGGCAAAAGGGGCGTGCTCTTCTGCCAGAGCCGCACGTGCGCGGCGCTGCCCGCGCGCGAGCGGATGCTGAAAACGAACGGCTACCGCGACACGGGCTTTCGCTTCCGCTGGAACGGGCAGCCGGCGGCGCTGTATCTGCGCCCCTGCCAGAGCACGGAGGACATCACGCCGGTGGCGCAGCTGCTGCTGCGGGATCTGTACGGCGATCTGCTGACGCCGGTCAACGCGCGGCGCATGATCCAGCCCGAGGCGTAACAGGAGGTCATTTATGGGACAGAATGTGGATCTGCGCGTGCTGCGCGCAGAGGAATTTGCGTCGTTCCGGCAGCGCAACATCGCGCGCTATGCGCAGGAGCTGCTCTTCGCCCGTGCGACGGATACGCAGGAGCACGCGCTCACCGAGGCGCAGGGCGCGCTCGATGAGATGCTGCCGCAGGGCGTGGACACGCCGCGCAACTATCTGCTGGCGGCCGAGTCCGGCGGCGAGACCGTGGGCGAGCTCTGGTGCGACACGACCGAGCCCGATACGGTGTTCATCAACGACTTTTTCGTCTATCCCGCCTGCCGCAGGCACGGCTGGGGCAAGGCCATGCTGTACGCTGTGGAGGAGCTGGCGGCGGCGCAGTCGTTTGAGCAGGTCGTCACGCACGTGTATCACACCAACCGCATTGCGCTCGAGATGTTCGAGGCCGCCGGCTTCACGCAGGTCGGCCCGCCGAAGGGCGGCAACATCTTCTTGCGCAAGCGCTATCTGCGCTCGCCGTTTCTGGTGTGAGCGCAGCTGCAGAAAAACCGCCTCTGTTCGTTGAACAGAGGCGGTTTTCAGCTTGTCAAAAACCTCGTAGCCTTTCGTCGCCGCGGCGGCGAAAGAGCGTCAAATCAAAAAGTATTACTTTTTGACAACAGAGCGCCCCGTGCTGTATCAGCAGCACGGGGCGCTTGCTATCAAAGAAGTGCGGGATCTTCCGATCCGCAGAAAGGACGAAGTTGGAGGCGCAGGCAGCCGTCGCGCAACGGGTGGAGAAGCACCATGAAAGACCGGAACAACGCTCTCCGCGCCTGCGCACATCCAATTAGGGGGTGAGGTAAGCATAGAACAATTTGCGCCACAAGAAAAGCCACAGAACCGGAGTCCTGTGGCTTTTCGCCTCACTTATGCGTTTTTGTGGTCTAGAGTGTGCTCCCACGCATCGCCGAGGTCTTTCCAGCGCCCCATAATGCTCCGCCACAGGTTCAGCGCCCAGGGTGCAAACTCCTCCGGCGGTGGGCAATCCGGCTGCTCGAGCCAGTTTTGCACGATGTCGATGACGACATTCGACATTTTCCCGGACATGAACACCTCGGTCTCCGGGCTGGAGAAGAGGTCGGCAAAATCCTTCTGCAAATATGGATGCAGCCGGCCGCAGAGAAAGTCGCGGAACGAGTTTTGCCCCGTGAACGTGAGTGCGCGGGCGTAAAACGCGCGGTCGGCATACAGATACGTGCACACGCGGCCGAAGAGGTCGAACAGCCCCGGCTCATCGTCGCCGATCGCCTTCTGGAAGCCGTTTTCGTAGATCCACGTCACGAGCTGGTACTTGTCCGTGAAGTGCCGGTAGAACGTGCGGCGGTTGATCTCCGCGTCCGTGCACAGGTCGGTCACGGTGATGTCCGTCAGGTTGTGCCGGAGCATGCGGCGCTTGAGGCTCTCGGCGATCACTTTTTTCGTTGCGGATTCGCGCACGGCAGCCGCCTCCTTTCGTTTTCTGCCGCCAGTATAGCACACGCGTCCCGGCGCGGCAAGCGGCTGCGCAGTTGCAATCGCGCGCGGCATTTGCTATGATGAAACCACACGAACACAAACACAACACAACGGGAGGTCATGCCATGCAACCGCATAATCTGCACCTGTATTTCTTCAGTCCCACGGGCGGCACAAAGACCGTCGCCGGCCTCTTCGCCGAGCAGCTCGGCGCGCCGGACGCCTGCACCGACATCACCGTACACGCCGAGGCGAAAACCTTCACCGCCGACGACCGTCTGCTGCTGTTCTTCCCGGTCTACGGCGGGCGCGTGCCCGAGCCGTGCCTTGCGCGCGTGCGCGCCCTGCGCGGAGCGGACACCCCGGTCACGCTCGTGGCCGTGTTCGGCAACCGCGCCGTGGACGATGCGCTGCTGGAAATGCGCGACACGCTCGCGCCGCTGGGCTTTCGCGTCGTGGCGGCGGCGGAGGTCATCGCGCCGCACTCGATCAACACCGACATCGCCGCCGGGCGTCCGGATGCATCCGACCGCGCCAGGATCGCGGCATTCTGCGCGCAGCTCGCGTCCAAGCTCGCCGAGGACGCACCCGCCGGGATCACCGTGCCCGGAAACAAGCCCTACTGTGACTACAACGGTCTGCCGCTCAAGCCGACCGCCGGTCTGCGCTGCATCGGCTGCGGTCTGTGCGCGGACAATTGCCCCGCCGGAGCGATCCCGAAGGACGCGCCGAAAAAGGTCGACAAGCGCAAGTGCATCTCCTGTATGCGCTGCATCCAGATCTGCCCGCAGACGGCGCGCAGCGTGCCGCTGCCGCTGCGGCTGGCTGCCGCCGCGACGGTGAAAAAATACTGCGTCGGGCGCAAGGAGCCGGCCTTCTACATCTGAAGCACAAAACAACCCACAAAACACGCCCGCAGGGACTGTCGTCCCTGCGGGCGTTGAAGCTGTCAAAAAGTATTCCTTTTTGACAAGGGGGGTTGCAGTCTGCTGCGCGCATAATTTGTGCGCCGCCGGCGCACAAATTCCACACTTGCAGCCTGAGAAGTATTTTCTTCGCCGCACATGTCGCCGAAGAAAATGGTTGGACTTTCTTTGCGCCCGCGGGCGCAAAGGCTACGAGGTTTTTTTGACAGTCTATTCGCCCTCGATCGTGCGCACGTACATGCCCAGCTCGCCGGGCAGGTCATGGATCTCGAGCGCGCAGCCGTCCATGGCGGTGTTGTGCACCGCGATGCGGAACACGAGCTGCAGCTGCTCGGGCACAACGGCGGAATACTCGCCGATGTCCATGACGACGCGCGTGAGGCGCGTGAGGCCGTTTTCCGTCATCGCCTGCTGTGCGATGTCAAAGACCTCCTTGGCAATGGCCGCCTCGTGCATTCAGTTCTTCTTCGGCTGGCGGCGGACGTTGCGCTCGCGCACGAGCGACTTCTTGAGCGGTTTGCAGAAGAGCACGCGATCGCCGTCGACCATCTTGCGCACGTCCTTCGGGCACTTCGTGACGCACACGCCGCAGCCGATGCAGCGCTGATACTCCACGAACACCTTGCCGGTCTGCGCGTTGAAGCCGGTGGCCACGGTCGGGCAGAAGTGGTTGCAGATGTTGCAGCCGTTGCAGTTTTCCGGGTGGACGATGACGGGCTTTGCGTGCGCGCGCATATACAGCGGCTGCATGCCGCCGCGCGTGTACGAGCCGAGCATCTCGCAGCACTGCGTGTCGCAGTTGCAGATGGCGGTCGTCTCCTCGTCCATGTTGCAGGCGTAGTGGAACACCTGATGCACGCAGCCCTTGTTCTCGCAGTCGACGAGGATCTGGCGCGCCTCGGCCTTGCTGACCTGACGGCCGACGCCGTACTCGATGATCTGCTTGGCGATGTTGCCGACGCACAGGCAGACCTCATCCGGCGTGGGGTGCTTGGGCTGCATGCCCTCTCTGCGGCGGATGTTGCGGCAGAAGCAGTGCATGACGCTGATGGGCGAATCATCTGGCAGGCTGTCGAGATACGCCTCGAGCTGATAGCTCGGCACGACGCTCGTCGTGTCGTTGGAGAGCTTGCGGTCGACGTGCACGACCTTGCCGGCGGCCTTGCCCTCGAGCGGGAGCGCGACCTCCATGTGGCCCTTGTCGCCCTTGAGCTTGTTGAGATTGTTCATGACGGCGTAGCCCGTGCGCAGCGGCTCGACGTTGAGCGTGGTGACCATGTTGATGGCCGAGGTGAACAGCTCTGACGCCTTTTGCAGCGTCTCATTGTCCTCGCCCGTCGAGAGCGGAAACTCAAACCAGCCCGGCAGCATCGGCGCGAGGTCGAACGTCGGCTCCGCCCCGTCGTAGATCTTGAGCAGGAAGCCCTTGCGGCACATATCGTAGAGCGTGCCGTCCCAGTCGCTGCCGGTGTAGAGCGCGCGCAGCTCCGCCTCGGTGTTGCCGCGCAGCTTCATGCCCATCATGATGTCGTACTCCTCGTCGGTCACGAACAGCTTGCAGTATTTTTCAAACTGCGGCACCGGCGGCTGCGGCACCTGCGTGACGGCGTTCATGCGGTTCATGAGCTTGAGATATTTCAGATAACCCATCTTCTTTGTTCCCCTTTCCGGCAGACGGCGCTTCCCACGCGCACGGCTGCCCGCCGGTGTCCCGGCAAATTGGCACATACAAACCCACTTTACCATCTCGTCTAACTTTTGGCAAGCCCTTTCCGATGCTTTTCCATATGAAAAAGGGGTGCGCCCGCGCCGACAGGGGAGATCGGCGCGCCGGAAATCGATCCCATCGACAGAAAAGCCGCCGGCTCTCGCCGGCGGCTTTTGACTTTTCCGATGCGCGATAGAGACTTCATATGTCATTTGCGCGGCGGGCAAAGATGTGCTATCGTTCTTTGTAATAGTGGGTCAGCAGCGCCATAACGTCCGCATCGTTTCCGCTGAGAATGATTCGGAGTGTTTTGCCAAGGCGGTCTGAGGCAAAGCGCAGCTCGGTCTTTGTTTCGAGCGCACACATATATTTGCAGAGGAGCAAGGTCGCACGCCCCGCCTGATCAGACGGAAGGTCCAGCACGACACATATCATGTCCTGCTCTTTGTGCGGTGCGCCCATGAAATCGGAAACGATCGCGTTTTTCTTGCAACGCAGCGCCGGCTGAACCGCCTTGTTCTGCAAAAACGCATACACCTGTTCCGCTGTGAACCGCCACGCCCCGCTGCTCTTGTCGCCGTCGAGAAACCCATCCGCGATGTAGCTGCGAATGGTGCGGGTCGACAGTCCCGTGATCAGCGCCATATCGTCAATGTTGAAGGTATCGTTCATGCTGCTGTCCTCCTCGTTGATCTCTGTAACCATTATAAGACAGCGGGCACCGTCATTCAATTGGAAAAAGACTGACTTTTTCATACCCGGCGAGGGATTTCGTCTCCGGAAGCGCGGCGGGCTTCTCGTTTCACGCGGTTTCGGTCATAGGCCTTTTACTATCGCTATAAGGACATGATCTGCGAGGCCGCGATTGTCAACCGCGTCTTTGAAAAATATCCGTTTCTCTATAACGAGCTGTTCGCCGGTATGCGTTAGGCGCAGCAGCAAATCCCCGGATCTGACGACGTCAGATCCGGGAATCATTGCTTTTTTGCGCGGCGGCAGGTTCGCCGGAATGTGCGCTCAGTAATAAGAGCCGCCGTAGTGCTTCTTCTCGTAGGCGATGATCGTCTGAACGTTGGCGCGCTCCGTCTCGCTCAGGAGGCTATCACTGAAGTCCCCCGGCGAGATCGTGCCGTGATACCAGGATTTCTCCGAGAAGTAGCGGTCGATCTCCGGGGTAGTGAATTTTCGTCCGTGGCGCGCAAAGATCTCGTTTCTGGCCAGACACAGCTCCTCCCAAGTGAGCGAGTCGAGATCTGCCTCCGTCAGAAGACACGAGCCACTGTCCGGGAGCAGGTATTCCGGGTCCGGTGTGGGTGTGGGCGTGGCCACCGGCTGCTGCGTCTGCATCGGCTGCTGCGTCACGACCGCACTCTGCGGTCTCTGCGGGGTGGGTCTTGACCGGCCGCCTGAAGCCAGAACGATCACCAGAACCACCACCGCGGCAGCAACCAGCGCGAGCGCCGCGATCAAAAGCGACTCTCTGCCCGTGCGCTGTTTGCGCAGCTTCGGCGCAGGTCTCGGATCGGCATACGGCTCGGGCTCGGGCTCGGGATCGGAATACGGCTTGGGATCGGGAGCAGCATACGGCTCTGGAGCGGGATCATGCGAATAGGCCGGCTCTTGCGGGTAGACCGGCTTCGGTTCGGGCGCCGGCTGCGGAGAGGCAGATCCGCCTCCATACATATCCAGCGGCTGTCCGCATTTGGTGCAGAACACATGATAGTCTGACATTTCTGCACCGCAGTGTTTACATATCATAGCAATCTCCTCAAAAGAGCATAAGCTCCGAAATGACGGTATCCTGATAAGTGGTTCCGTTATAAACAGATTCGATGGTGAAGGTAACACGATCCGTTTCGACGGGCTGCGCGAACAAGATGCGCTGCTGACCATTCAGATCCTGCAGCGTGAATGACTGGCTCTCTCCGTTGGAAAAGGAGAGTTTCAAAACGGCGGGCCTTGCGTTCCTTTCATAGAGCGAGGCGGATTTCTGATAGCCTGCATGGATCACGAAGCCGCGAACCGTGTAGGTGGAGTCCAGAAACAGTGTGATCGTTTCACCAATGCCGGCGCCGGGCGCATCCTCCACCCAGCCGGTGGTGAGGTCGCCGTCGATCGCTTTCTCCGGCGTGTGTGAGATGCCGTAGGACTGCTCAACCAGGCTGGAGGAGGCACTTACGGACAGCACGGCGTCCCGCCTGAAATCCGGCGCTGCAGACGGCGTGGGCTCAGCGGTCGGCATCGGAGACGGTGTCTCCGGTGGAGCTGACGCGGGTCCTGACGCTTCGTTGGACACGGCGGCTGTCACTTCTGCGGCGGCTGTTTCCGGCGGTGCTGGCGCTTTGCGGCCGGCGATCATCGCAGCCCCGCCGATGATGACGGCGGCGCCCACCAGACCGAGGGCTGCAACCAAAAGCATCTTGCCGGAGAGACCTTTTCCGCTGCCGATGGCTGCAGCTCGCTTCGGCTTTGCCGTAGGCTTCGAAGCAGGTGCGGACACGGGCTCCGGAATCGGCTCCGGAGCGGGTTCCGGCACGGGGGTCGGAGCGGGCTCAGGCTTCGGCAGCGGAGTGGGCGACGGATCGCCCTCATACATATCCAGCGGCTGTCCGCATTTGGTGCAGAACACATGATAGTCTGACATTTCCGCACCGCAGTGTTTACACTTCATAGCACACACTCCTTATCAGGGATTGAAAAATCGGTAGACGCGGCCGGACAGCTCCGCAAAATCAGCAGCCGTTTGCACGTCGTTGACGGCGTGATTGTTGATGACGCAGAGCAGGTATGCTCCGCTTTGACCGTAGACGATGCCAACATCGCCGCAGCTGAGATGCTGCAGATCGCCCGTCTTGTGCGCGACCGGCGTACCGGCCGGAACACCCTTTGGCAAGCGGTTATTCACAGTCTGCTGCAGCAGAAGCTGAAGCAGCTGCTCGCTCCAGCGCTGATTGACGTAAGTCCCGGCGTAGATCATGCGCAGCGCAATGGCGCAGTCAGCGGCGGAGGTGTAGTTTTCCAGGCCGTTTTGCTCCAGCATCAGGCGGTTTTGCCGCGTATGCGTACAGCCGATGCCCTGCGCGAACGCGTTGACCCGCTCCATCCCGGCGGCGGCGTTGCCCCCGCCAAGAAGCCGAACCAGCCGATTGGCCGCGCCGTTATCGCTTACGGTGATCATAGCGGCGATCTCACCGGACACGGCATCGCAGCGAAGCGCACCCTGCTCAACCGCGCGATAGACCGCACCCGCAATAAACAGCTTGATCAGGCTGGCCGAGACCATACATCCATCCGCCGGGAGGTTCGCCGATGCGCACGCCGACGGTCCGCCGGTGAGTGAGGCGGCGCAGATATCCCACGCGCCGCTGCGGCCGGACAAGAATGTGCGCAGCAGCTGCGCAAGCTCCGCATCCGGTGCTGCTTCGGCGGCGGTCTGGGCTGCCAGCGCCGCAAAGTAACGATCGATCCCGTCTGCAATGCCGCTTGCAAGCTTGTCACGGTACGCATCGGTGGCAAGAAGGCGATCCTCCGCCTCGTTGGTCATATACCCCAGCTCCACGATCGTGACAGGGATCGTGCTCCAGTTAATACCGGCCATGGTATCGGTTTCCCAGACGCGCTCTCGGGCGCAGCCGGCCGCCGCCGTGAGGCAATCGAGGATCGTCTGCGACAGCAGGCTGCTGCGCGGATAGAGCGACGCATTAAAGGGGCTGTCCTGCGTCATGCAAATCGTCATGGCGCCGTGCGTAGCGGGATTCTGTGAGCCGTTGGCGTGGATGCGGACAAAAATGTCCCCACCCTCCCGCGCGGCAAGCTCTGCGCGCTCGCGGTTGGAGAGATTGACATCGTGCTCCGTGCGCGTCATGACGACGCGGTAGCCGCGCTGCTCCAAAAGCGCCTGCAGTTTCCGTGACACGGCGAGATTCAGCTCATACTCGGGGATCCCGGTGAAGCGGCCGGCCGTCCCGTCGGAGACGCGGGGTTTGGTCTCCGACGCGCCGGGGCCAAGCGGCTCCTGCTTGGGATCACCCCGCTGCTGATGGCCGGCGTCGATCACGACACACGGCTGTTGCGTCTGCGCAGCCGCTGCCGCAGGCTCTGTCCGGGGCGGCACTGCCCGCGGCAGACCGCAGGCTCCGCTCACCAAAAATAGCAGCGCAAGCCATGCCGCGCACCATCGTTTTCGCCATGTGATCACAGTTGCCCTCACCCTCGTTTTGCTTTGCTCAGATCTGCGCAAACTCTTCTCGGATCTGCTCTGCATAGTGGTCAAATTCCGCAAGCTCGGTCAGATAGCGCCCATGCTCCTCCTGCAATCGGCGGTACACCTGCACGGTCGCCTGAACGTCGTTTGCGCACGCCGCCTCCAGCCGCCCGCGTGCGGCGCGGTTTGTAAAATAGGTGACCAGCGCCCAGCCGATACCGAGCACGCTGACGGCCAGCAGCCCCCACATCGCTGTTGCCACGGCGCCAACCGCTGCGCCGGCGGCCAGCACCGCACCCAAAATGATCCCGAGATTTTTGATGGCGGAAAGCCCTTCTGCCTTTTTCGCCTCAAAAAATGCCGTGATTTTGCTTGTCTCCTGCTGCTCGGGGGCGGAAAGATCCGCCTGCGTCCGGTAATCTCCGATCGTCAGCGGCAGAACGTTTTTCTCCACGGAACAATAAGCCTCCCGGTATTGGTCATAGGCCTCCTCATGCAGCGCCTTGGTGAGCGTCAGCATACTCAGCCGTCCCTGCGAATCGATCTGACTGTCGTCGTGCAAAAACGTCCACTCGATGATCTCCGCTATCAGATTCAGCTCCGTCTCATCATGCTCCCGCGTGCGCTCGCAGTCGGCCTTGGCCTGCTCCACGTCGCCCTGATAGCGGATGATCAGCTCGTTGTAGCGGATCTGCTGATAGACGGCCTCCTCCTGCTCGTTCGGCTCCGCCGCCAACTGGTCAACAAAGTCCTTGACAAAGGAATTGCGCGCGACGACGTCGGTGTGGATGGCCTGACGGAGAAATTCGAGGATCTCCACGTTGCCTCTGGCACGCTGCAGCGCGGTGCGCAGCGCAGGAAACGCCTCGCAGTGCTGCTCCAGCAGCGGATACGCAGCCGCGGTTTGGGTGCTCAGGTGCACATAGTGCCGCTCGATCTGCGCCACCATTTCCTCACGCGAATAGCCAGCCGCGTTCATGTTGGACTGGATCACCCGATCCACAAAATCCCGAATCTCGCTGCGCGCAGCGTCGCTGAGATTTTCGCTGCTGTTGACAGTCTTGTTCATGAGCGTGAACAGCAGCAAAAACGTGCGCTGATCCGACCCCTTGAGCGGGCACTCCTGGTAGGTATAAAACCACTTGAGCGCGGCGTCATTGCGATCCATGCGCAGGTTGAAGAGCATAAAGAAGACGGCGCTGCGCTTTTTGTCCAGCCTCAGCGCGATGTCGATTGCCCGTTCCGCCAGCGCACGGTCGTCATTTTTCCACGCCATGATGGCCAGCAAAACGCAGGTGAGCCAATAGTCTGGAGACTTCAGGTGCTGTGCCTCGATGGTCTTGTAGATTACACCGTCGCTGACCATGTTGACATCCAAATTATCCATCATGCCCTGCACGAGCTTTCGCACGGTGCGATAGTTTGCAAAGTCATAGTATTTTTTGTTGTTGCATTCGCGGATCTTCTTGTTCGCCAGCTCCATCTGCTTAAAGCGCAGATACATCCGATCGATCTCCGCTTGAAGCTCAATGGCCGCAAGCCCCTTGCGCTGACTGTCGAGCAGCTGCTGCGCGCTGTTTTGCAGCGACGACTGCATCTCACGGTTGCACTGCTCCAGCTGATCCAGACTCCTGCTGGCGCTGTGTTCGATTTCCCGCAGCTCACCTGCCAGCTCCCGGTTGATGGAGCGCAGGCGGGCAGCTTCCGCCTCGAGAGACGACACTCTGCTCATTGCGGACACACCTCCTGTCGTTTTGATGCGCACACGGCGCGCTGTGCACCCCAGGCACGGAGATCACGCAAGATCTCCGCGTTCGTTTTTGCATAGGGTATGATCTGCCGGAATCGCTGCGCGAGGGCGTCACCATCGATCGGCGTGTCCGGCTCAAGCAGCACCCGTTCGGCAAGATTTTGCACCGCGTAGGCGATGTCGGCATAGCTATAGCCCTGCGTCATAGCGGCAAGCCGCGCAAGCGTCTCTGCGTCCGGTGCCCACTGCAGCATACGCCGGCAGTATTGCCGCAGCGTCTCCGCGCGCTCATCCGCAGTCGGCAGATCGACAAAGAACAGCTCGGAAAAGCGTCCCTTTCGAAACAGCTCCGGCGGCAGCGCGGTGATATCATTGGCCGTCGCCACCAGAAACACACGGCTCTCCGACTCCTGAAGCCAAAACAGAAACTGCCCCAAAACGCGCCGCCCCACATCGTTCCCGCCATCGGATACGGCGAGCGCCTTTTCGATCTCATCGATCCAGACCACGCAGGGGGACACGTTGTCGAGAAAGCGCAGCGCGTCCTGCATTTTTTTCTCACTCTCGCCTACGTACTTGTCGTAGACCGTGCCGAGGTCAAAGCGAAAGAGCGGCAGCTCCCACGTTTTTGCGACCATTTTCGCCGAGAGCGATTTCCCGCAGCCGGAGACGCCCACGAGCAAAATACCCTTCGGCGGCGTGAGTCCGGCCTGCTGCAGCTGCGTGCTCGGCGCGAAAAACACTCGCTGCTTCTCGGCGAGCCACGCCTTGAGATTGTCGAGCCCGGAAACCGTCAGCTCCGGCGGCAGCCGAACCGGCTGAATGCTGGAGACCGCCGCGAAAAGGCGGCTTTTCTGCCCGGCCAGATCCTTGAGATGGCTGCGGTAGAGCGCCTGGTGCGCGACCAGCTCCGCAGAGAGCACGTTGTGGATCTGCGTTTCGCTAAAGCCGCTGAGCAGCGCGGCCGCGCGATCGATGTCCGCCTCCATCCAGTCCACAGGGAAACGCACGCGATAATCCTGCACGAAGGACGCGATGAGCGCGCGGCGCTCGTCCATGTCCGGCGGATCCAGCCGGACCATCATGCCAAACTGCGCAAGCCGCGGCCAGATGGCGTCCGCCGTGATGAGGATGAGCGTACAGCTCGATTCCTGCGCCAGATAGGCGATGTTGACCAGCTCCCGCGTATAGGAGCTGTCCTCCCCTGTCCGGCGGCAGTCGCCGAGCGCAAAGGTCGCCCGCCGCTTCTTCTGAAATTCCTCGGCGACATAGGGCAGCGGGTCCCGGTCAACATCGACCCGCGCGCCGCTGCGCGTGAGGCTGCGTACCTGCCGTGCGTCCGTATAGTAGGAGATGTCGACCGAGAGTTCTCCCGCGATCGCGCGCAAGAGCCGCTCGGCGCGCGCGCGCTCCGCAGTGTCGATGATGATCAACGGCACACGGGCGATGATATACGTTCGAACCTCTTCTAAGGTTCGCTGATAATTGCTCATACTTCCACCTGCTCTTGTTTCCGATGGCCGCTCATGCGGCGGACGCTGTACGCCAGGTCCTCCAGCGCAACGCTCGCAGTGTGCTGCGCATCATCGGCCAGGCTGTCCGCCAGTCGAAGCCAGAAATCCCGCAGCTGAGCGCGGTAGCCCGCGCTGAGCGTGTGCAGTGCCTGCTGCGGCAAAAAGGGGAGCGCCTCGAAAAAGAAGCACGCCTGCACATCGGCTCGAAACCGGCGCACCAGCAGCTCCGCACCGTCCCAGTCACGCTCCTCGAGCAGCCGATCCAGCCGATCCAGCAGTCGATCCGTCCGGCGCTGCATCATGGCGCGGACCGTCTCGTCCACGTGCTGGACAAAGGCATCCGTCACGCGCTCGTTCATGTGCGGCATCGTGCCCTCAGCCAAAAGCTGCAGGATCGCACGCTCTTCCCGGCCAGCCCGCAGGCACTCAAGGCAAGACAGCCACTGGTGATATGTATGCGGCGCCTCGGAAATGCTTGTACTCATTTTAAGAAACTGTGGGGCGGCTCCAAGCTCCAGGAGGGGAGCTTTTTGTTCATCTCCCGCAGGCGGTCGTTTCCGGCAGTGGCGCCGGCCTGCACCGGCTCGGTAAATCTCTCGCGGATGCGCTGCGCGATCATCTGCTCAAATTCCGCATCCTGTGTCGTCTTGTTTTGATCAGCCATGTTCATATCCTCCTGTTTCATCATTGCACGGACAAGCCGTCAGATAAAGTTTGCCATACCGATAAGTGTATCTTTCTGGCCGCGTTTTTCATCAAAGAATTGCCGATACTCCGCGATCTCTGCCATGGTTGTATCCAGATTGGCCAGTGCCTGCTCCACGCGCAGCGGATAGGCCTTGATCGCCTGAAGCACCCGAAACACCAGCGCGACCAGCGCCACGGCCGTCACCGCCAGCGAATAGAGCGACACAAACGCCAGTCCCGCCGACAGGATCAGCAGCAGCGCGAGGGCAATGTTGGGTGTGTTGATGAACATATTGTGGAACTTATTGGTCTCAAAATGCTTGCGCATATTGTTCGCCATCTCTGCGTGGTCGCTGCCGTTGCTCACGCCGCTCCACGTATCGATGGCCAGCTCGTAGTTCACGGGCTTGTTTTTCTGCAGCGTGATGTCCCAGCGGCCGAGCGCCTCGATAAACCACTCCTTTGTGTTGTGGAAACCGAAGCTGCGCACCTGCGCATCGGTGGTCTCGTCGTCGTCAAAGAGCGCCCAGCGCATCATCTGCTTGCCGATGTTAAACGAGGCGCTCTGCAGATCCTGCAGCTGTTCATACTGCGCCTCCGCCTTGCCAAGGTCGCCCTGATTGTCCACAATGAACTGATAATATGCCTGCTGGTTTTTCAGGCTCAGCTCTTCCGCGTCGTAGCGGGAGATGAGGTTCATGAGGACCGCATCCACACGCGCCTTGTAGTTGTCGTCGTTTTGCTCGGTGGCCTCCACGTCGAGCGCGCGCACCATGGCCACGAGCGCGTCAAACTTAGAGACGTCCTCGAAGCTGCTGCGCACCTGCTCGTGATTGACGCAAAACTGCGCGATCGATTCATAGCTGAACTGCGCGGGCGCGCGGAGGTTTTGGATATACACCACATAGGACTCCACAAGCGCGTTGCAGGCCTCGGCATCGCTGTTGAGCTCTTGCATCCACGCGTTGATGAGATCGAGCACCTCGCTCTCCAGCTCCTTGTCGCGGCCGAAGATGCCGTTCAGGAAAGCCTGCAGCAAGACTGACGTCTCCTGCTGGAGCATCTTGGGATCCAAAATGCGGATGTACTCGCAAAACCACTTTTTTGCCGCATCCATGCGCTCAAAGCGCAGGTTCATCAGGCAGAAAAAGAGCGTGGTCTTGATTGCATCGCGCCGCCCGGATTCGGACATGGCGTTGCGCGCGACCTCGGGATAATCGTTCACCCACGCGGTGATGGCGATCAGCGCGTAGGACAGCCAGTAGCGCGAGCTGGAGAGCCACATCTCCTCGCTGAGCTCCTGGATCGTGCTGTTGCGCACGAGATTGATGTCAAAGTCACGAACGACGCCCATCACGGTCTTGCGGATGGCCTCATGGTTGGAAAACTGCTCCTTGAGGATCTGCTCGATGCGGATGATGTTCTCGTGGGCAAGCTGCGTCTCCTCGCCGGCCATCATGTCGGCGCGAAACTTCTCGATGCCCTCATAGATCTGGGTGGCAGCGTTGTTGACGTTGACGCTGGATTGGTAGACACTTCTGATGGGCGAGCTGACCCGCTCATGGAACGAATTGACCGAATCGTTCAATCGGCGAAGTGCATGATTTGCTCCGGACATAACGGATCCCCCTGTCATTCAAATAAGGAAAAAGCCTCTGCGACCTCGGCGGCATGTGCATCCGCCTCGTGGAACAGATCTCTCCAGATCGCCAGCTCTTCCAACGCCTGCTGCAGCTTGCGCAGGCCCAACCGTTTTCGCTCCTCCAATATCTTACCGACCTCAACAAGGCGGCGCCAGAGGACGAACCCGCCAACGATCGCGCCGAGCACGCCGATGGTCAGCGTCACCGGGCTGAACCGGAACGCGGTGATGCTCAGGAGCACCAGACTCGCCAAAACGACCAGACCGAAGATCTGAACATAGGTGTCCTGAAATGCGTGCTTGAGCTTGTCCTTGGCATAGTGACCCGCAAGCGCGTCCTCGTGCTTATGAAAATCGTTTTCGCCGCATTCGAGTGCATATCCGTCCACGGTGATGTGGACAGTGCCCGGCTCCTTGTCACGATACGTCTGCGCGAACTGCGCGAACCCGCGCGCGATCGGCTCGCGCATCAGGGAGATGGCAAAGCGCTTGATGACCAGATTCGTGATGGTGGGATCGTCCGAAAACGCCCAGTCGACCATCATCTCATCCAGTCCGCGCTTGCGATCGAGGTTTGCGTACTGCAGCTCATACTGTGCACGCGCCTCGCCCAAGTTGCCCTTTGCCGCGATGACCGCCTCGTTATATTTCTGCCGCTTGATGACCTTCCACTCCGCGTCGTCATAGGCATTGATGAGGTTATAGAGCACATCCTCCACGCGCTGCGCCTGCGTTTGCGCATACGGCTCGGTGCGCTGCGCAAGCTCGGCATAGTGCTGCGCAAAGATTGCGTTGCACTCCGCACGCCCCAGCAGCCAGATCAGCAGTTCATAATCGCTGCACGTTTCTGCGAGCGTGGGCAGCTCGTGCTCCGTCCGGTGGAGGTAGGTCTGCGCATACTCTCTGGCGCGGGCGGTAAATTTCGCGGAAAAGCCCACGCTCACGGCGTTGATCTTCTCGATAGAGCTGCGGAAGTTTCCGGACACATACTGCTCAAACTCCGGGTCCGCGCCGAAGAGCCCCGCCAGATATGCCTCCAGCAGATACTGATACTCGGACGTCAGCGCAGTGATGTCCACCTTGTCCAGATAGTCCAGATACCAGTCCTTCGCCGCATCCAGCCGCTCGAAGCGCAGGTTGATCAGCAGGAAGAAGATATCCGTCTTGCACACGTCCATAGCGATGCTCTTTCTCACCGCGCGCAGGGCGGCTTCCTTTTCATCGTTTGCCCAGAGCATCACGGCTGCGATGGCATATGCCAGCCAATAGTCCGTATTTTGCAGGTAGATCTTTTCGACCTCTTTTCGCAGTGTCTCGTTGGAGATGATCGAGTTATCCAGCCCGATCACGTAACCCAGCGTGATACGCCGCAGCTTGTGGAAATACGCAAAGCGCGTGTAATACTCTTCCGTGCACTGTGTGAGGTTTTTTGAGGCGGTGGACAGATTCTTAAAGAGAAAATATCGGTGCGAAAGATCCTCAATCGCGCGCTTGACAACGTCGACGCTCTCATCCACGCTTGCCGTGTGCGTCCGCAGCGCGAGCACATCATCCAGCACGTCGCGTGACATCGTGTCAACGTTATCCGCCACGACCGCGATGTTCTGCACGGCGGTCTCCAGCTCCGCCTGCAACATCACGTTTTCCGCCTCAAGGCGGGCGATCTCGCGCAGCAGCTGTTGTTCTCGCTGATATTCTTCATTGTCTGCCATGCCGTCACTTCCTTTCTTTGTAGAATCATGCGGTGCAAAAATTTGCCGCCGTCAAAGTCTGCTCAGCTCAGCATAGCAGCGCCGCCAAGCGGGCGGGACCGCCTGCAGCATCTGCGTGAAGTACGCCTCATAGGCCTGCTCGTCGACCGCCCCGGTCTGCAGGTACGTCCGGCGCACACCATCCAGCCGCGCATAAAGCGCTTGAAAATCCTCCGTCGTTTGTGCTGGACCGTCTTCCCCGGCCGTGGACAGGCGCGCATCCGCCGCGAGCGTGGAAAAGTCCTCCTCGCTGCAGGCGATGCGCCGCAGGACCTCGCCCGTTTTCAGGTCTGCAAGCAGCCAAAACTGCGGGCGCGGGAGCATCCCGCTGTCAAGGTCCGCCTTTTGATACAGGTGCACAAAATATGCCAGGAAAACGCCGCCCGCCGTTGCGCGCAGGACGGGGTTGGAGAGACCGTGCGGCGTTTTTCGCCCCTTCATCGCAGCGCGCGACGCGAGCTTGCGCGCATCCAGTGCGGGGACAAATGCACCGTCCGTCGGTGTGCGCTCCGGCAGCTCGCCCTCCATGGCCAGATAACGCAGTGCAGCCAGAGCCTGCGTGCGCGTCTGCTCGGGCAGAGGGGCGCCCTGCGTCAGGCGCTTGCGATCCACCAGCCAGTTGAGATCCTCCGTCTTGACCGCGCGGGCGATCTCATCCCGGCGCAGACCGCGGATGTAGGCATAAAAATCCGTGCCGGGCGTTTGCGTGAGCAGGCGCACCGCGCGCACGATCCGCGGGTGAAACCCCGCCTCATGCAGCGCTTGCACTGTGCCGCCGAACGCAAGCTCCTTTTGCAGCAGCGCCGTGATCTTCTGCTCCAGATCGGGCAGTGCCTCGGCCTCCTGCCGCAGACGGTCCGCCCAGCGAATGCCCAGTTCGTCGCAGCGCTCGCCGCACAGATGCTGCATCCGCGCCTCCGCCGCCGTCTGCTGCTGCAGCAGGGCACGGTTTTTGGCGAGCACCAGTTCCAGCGCCGTCTGCTCGTCGATCTGCTCATACTGCCCATAGAGCGGGCTTTCCTCATCCAGATAGGCCATCAGCGCCGCAGTGCGCACCCAGCGGCACGCCCCAAAGGAATAAGTATAGTGCTTTCTGCCCTCGGCACGAATCACGTCGCCGCGGCGAATAGGATCGGTGAGTTGATAAAATGTCATGATTTACGCACCTCCGAAATGCGCGCCGGCATTTGCAGCGAACGGCTGAGCGCGAACATACGGTTTTGAAGCTCGATGGCCTCCATGCTGTCCTTGGGCAGCTTGCCATACTGCTTATAAAGATCGTGCATCTCGCCGGATTTCAGCGCAAAGCTCTCTTGCGTGTGAAACTGCACCTCAAGCGGTTGACCGTCCGGCGAGAGCATCCGCACATTGATCCCCTTGTAGGGAAGGTTCGGATCCTCCCATGTGTTTTTCACCGTGCGGATCGTGTAGCCCTGCTGCTCATATGCGGACAAGCTGGCGTTCGTGCCGTCCGCAAGCTGCTCCGGCGAAAAGACATGGGTATAGCGCAGGATGTCGCTCACACGGTCGATGTCCACAGGATCATCCACCGAGTGGAGCTTTGCCTCCAGCGACTCCGGCAGCTTGACGCGAGTATCAAGCCCAACCGTCTCTCCGCCGTTGGCAGCACCGACGGCGACGACATCGCGCGTGATCTCAGGCTCGAGCTCCATTGCGTGGTAGTAGACCGCGCGCTCCGAATCGCTCATACGCGCAAGCGCCTGCGTCTCGGGCACGACACGCTCCGCGCGCAGCCCCTCAAAGATCGGGCTGTGCGCCTGCAGCTCCGCCATCTCCGCCGCGACCTGCGGCGGGACATCCGTCTCCGCTGTCAGATCCGGCGGGACGCCCGCGTCCGGCAGCACATCCGCCGCGTCACTATGCACCTCGTTCGGAATGTCTGCGCCGGGCATCGGCGCCGGCGTCGGCAGATCCTTGCGGCTGACGACCACGCAGGTGGGGTCGTCCAAATGCAAATGGTCGCTGCCGTAACACATCGTCTGATAGGTAGCGGCGTCCACATAGTCCGCGCCGCCGCCGGAATCGATCACCCGAAAGCCGGTAACTGCGCCATGCTCATCACGCACCGCATCCGTTACGGTGATCCAATGGTCTGTAGCCTTGCTGATATCGGGCGTACCCATCATGCCGGCAGTGCTCTCGCCCCAGAGCGTATCGGCATCTACCGCGACGTGGACAGTGCTGCCCGCGTCCAGCCTCTGCGCGACCTCATCCATGGACAACACCTGATCGTAATCAAACGTCTCAATATTGAGCTGGTTGCCGCTGAGGTCGTTGATGCGCTCATAGAGCTGTACGAATTCTCCGGTCGAAGTGCCGCCGCTGTCTGCGGGGCTGCCCGGGACGACGTCGCACAGATCGTTTTGAATGGCCTCGGTCAGCACATTGTTTTCCGTGAAGCGCATCTCGCCCAACACGCGATTTGCACCGTTGGCGATCGTGGTCGGACCACAGGTGCCAGTGAAGCCGAATTCGTTGTTGCCCTGAGAATAGAAGCCGGTTATCACGTCCTGCGGATCGAGCGGCTCTTCCACCTCCGGCATTTCCACCGGCATTTCTTCTGCAGCGGGCACATCCGCATACTCCTGCACCGGTGTCGACGGCAGCTGCGCCGTTTCCGGCACCGCGCCGATGCGCGCGTCGTACGGTGTCACCGCGATGGGCACATCCGGATTCTCCAGATACGCAGCGTGCAGGCGCTGCCACTCCGGATCCTGGCTGTACTGCGGATAATCCATTGATCCGTAGTTGTGCTCTGCCATGTACAGCTCCAGCTGCGTCTCGGCGCTTGGCGGGATATCCTGCTCCAGCAGCAGCTCATTGTTGATCCGCTGCCACTCCGGATCCTGACAATATTCGCTGAAGTCCGACCGGCTGTAGTTGTGCGCAGCCAAGTATTCGCCCATACGCTCCAGTGGGGTTCGGCTGTCGTTGAAGCCGCCGCCGTTATCCGGCGGATTCGGTCCGTTGCCGCCGGCGCCGCCGTTACCGGGCGGGTTCGGTCCATTGCCGCCGAGCTCACAAACTGCGGCGGTCTCGCCGTCATCGACATCCTGCGGCTGCACGACGTCCTCATTTTCCACGATGGCATCCAGCCCCTCCGGCGGAAGCTGCTCGTCTGCCAGGGGTTCTATCGGCTCTGCAAACACAGGCTCGACCGGTGCGGTCTCCGGAACATCCGGCTGCGGCGACTGCGCTTCATCCGGCAGGTCGGACTCTGTCTCCGGCGTTTCGTTCAGCTCCTCGGGCAGCGTCTGCGTATCCTGCTCCTGTTCCACGATCTCGTTGAGGAATTCCTCTTGCCCGGGGAGCAGGTCCGCGTCCTCCGTATCCAGCGCGCCTCCCTCCGTCAGGTCGGCCAGCAGCACATCCGGACCGCTGGTGTCATCCGATACCACAGTCTCGATATCCTCGAGCGGCGTGTCATCCGTCTCCAGCGTCTCGATATCCTCGAGCGGCGTGTCATCCGTCTCCAGCGTCTCGATATCCTCGA
>OLQV01000222.1_pt1 | contig 60019 bp, 56 predicted proteins | sample 1672371 | NCBI WGS metagenome assembly OLQV01 (sample SAMEA3136676, study PRJEB25190) | human gut metagenome
CTTCTTTGTACAACACATCAACGCCACATCGTAATCTCTATGTAGGGATTACGGAATCAATAGTTACACAGCAATCACCTCACGGCACTTACTGTTTTTTGTTCTTTATTGTCTTTATGCCGCCGTAAAACTGGCGGTCGATTTAATCTCATTTTTTGTTACGCATTCAATATGCAAAATAATTTAAAAAGTGTAACGCTTTTTCGAGAAGTTTTTTAAAGTTTTTTTTCTGCATATTTTTTGGCTTTGTTTTGCGGCATTCCTGCCGGCAAATCGCAAGTCCTGTATGCCGAGCTATGTTAAGTCTTACCGGGTTTAACCTGCGGGCGATTTATTATCGACCGGAAGCTTCCAGTTATTTTTAAAGTTTTTTTTGCAGCTACGCATCTCTCTATTTCTGCAGCATTTCTGACAGCGAATATAATATGCTGAATATTTTTAAAAAAAAGAATTTTTTTTGCGGGCAAATATGTGACAAAAAACGGCATGACCATTTGGCAAATTTGCACAAAAAAAACGGCGAGCAAAAGCTCGCCGGTAAATCAGGATAAAATTAATCAATCAGAATTGCTTCGCCGTCATCGTCTTCCTCATCATCAGAGCTTTCTCCAGACTCTTCCAGGACTTTGCTGGCATTGTCGGTATTCTCTTCTGCAGGGTTTTCTGCAGGCTCACTTGTAGACTCATCTACAGGCTCCTCTACAGGTTTAGTTTCCTTTTCTGGAACATCATCAGGTTCTTCATGCTCTTCAGGTTTTTCTGGCTTATCCGAAGAATCGGTATCCTCTTCGTCAGGGTTGTCAAAATCATCAAGGCTGAATGGGTCAGCAGCATCAGAGTTGCTTTCGTCAGCGCTGTCTTCGTTCTTTTCCTCATCAACACCTGCTGGCATATCCATGAAGTCTTCGTCTTCATCATCAAAATCAAGGCTGAATAGGTCGTTGTTTGGTTCCGATGAATCCGACGCCTCGCTGTCATCGTCCGAAAAACCTTCGCTCTGGTATTCTTCAAACTCTTCGCCGTCTTCTTCCGGCATTTCACTTTCAGCCTGTTGTTCTTCAATGTCTTTTGGTTCTTCAGCTGGCAATTTTTCCGTTTCGGGCTCTTCGTTCTGCTGTTCTTCCGAGTCGTCTGCCTCATCTTCAACATGTTCGCTTTCAGCTTCCGATTCTTCTGTCTGGCTATCTTCGTCACCTGTTTCTTTATCAGGCTCCTCATCAACCGGAGCAGTTTCCGCCTGTTCATTTACATTTTCAGGCTCCTCGCTCTGCTGTTCTTTCATACCAGCCTGCTCATCAGCCTGTTTATCAGCCGGCGCGTCCTCCACTTTTTCTTCTGCTGGCGGGTTCATCATTTTTTCAAATTCTTCATCAGCCTGTTTCTGACGTGCCTCAATTACAGGTGTCATGATAGGTCTTACATAACCAAGCATTGTTTTTACTGCAGTGTCAATATCCCAGTTGTTGTAAATGATGATATCCCATCCATGATTATTTTCATAATCGCAGAACTGCTCACCCTCACTCTGTTCTCTGGCTTCAAACTTGGCCTTAGTCTCTCCGCGGGCAACAAATCTTGCTGCTCTCTTGTCTGCATCGGCATATATATAGAACTGTAAGAGCTTATATCGGCTGCCGCATCTTTCCTTCAGGTCTTTAATGCCTTTTGGGTCGATAACGTAGATATCGCTATTGTCAAGAATCTCCTGTGTTGTGCAGTATCTTGCGCCATTGATTTCGGTCTCAGCTGTAATATTTTCCAGCTTGTCATATTCTTCATCGGAAACGAAGATATGGTCACAATTTTCAAGACCCTTCTGCAGTTCTTCTGGCCTTGGTTTTCTTGTTGCGTAGGATTTCACAACATTAAGCCCGAGAGCTTCTGCTACCTTTTTTGCAATAAGTGATTTACCTGCACTGTTTCTTCCTGCTACGGTGATTAATATCTGTCTCATGTCTTATTCTCCTTTTCTTTGTTGGTTTTGTGATTTTTTTACAGATTTAATATGCTGGATTTTTGGCAGGATTAAAATTTTTCTTTTTGCAGAAATCGGGCATATTATTTTTGTAAAAAATTAAGAAAAGGAGATTGAAACTATGAGTAAAACGATGAGTGAAAACAGAGAATCTTTGGAATTAAATGGTGTGACATTTTACTTTGTCCGGAACGAAAACTACTACATGGCAAAAATCTGCAACGATATCGATATTGAGGCGGGAATAGAAGAAGTAACGTTTGAGTTTGACAAAATTGGAAATTATGAACTTATGGACAATAAAAAGGTATTTCCAGAAGTCAAAACCCTCAATATTAAAAAATGGGGACGCAATTTACGTATTCCAAACAGTATGTTTCCTAATGTTACCAAAGTAGTTGTTGATAAGTATTGCAGTTGTTACAAATCAGGACGCATGCTGGTTAATGATAAAGGTGTGTTGCAGAACACATTTCATCCAGATAGTGAGGCTATTGATTTAAAAGGTGTGTCTGTTATCGACAACAATTCGTTTGCCGGATGTCAGGCAACTAAATTCATCAATTCTGGCAGTGTTAAGCAATGCAGGAATCAGGCATTTAGAGATTCAGCAATTGAAAAAATGCCGGTTCCAGCCGGTGGGGCTTTAATAATTGGCTCAGTTATAGTTAATGTTGATAAAGACGCAGCAGACATTGTGATGCCTGATACAAGGCGGGCTATATTAACGATAAGGGAAGGCTTGAACTATGGTAAGATTCAGAGTATTACATTTAACAAGATACAGTCTTTTGTCAATATTCAGAAGCATATCCCAAAGCGAATAAAAATTATCTTAAAAGAAACTGGCTTTATCGGTTATGATATGATTGACTTCTTGACACAGAGCAAAGCATCCTGTCTTGAACTTTGTGATGAAAATCCGTATTATAAAACAATTGACGGTGCTCTATTTACAAAAGATGGAACTGTACTTATTAAGTATCCGTATTCAAGAACCGGACATTATGATATACCGGAAGGAACAATAACGATTGCTTCAATGGCATTCCAGAACTGCGAGCTTTCCAGCGTCACAATTCCTTCATCCATGCGCCAGATTCTGCCAAAGGCATTTGCTGACTGCAACAAACTTTCAACGGTAGAAATCAGGGACGGCATTAAGAATTTAGGTATTGGACGCAGTACATTGCTTTTTTATAACTGCGACAATCTGAAGCATATTGAAATTCCGTCAAGTGTGCAGATGATTGCAGAACAAGCTTTTGACGGATGTAACTTAGAGAGTGTAAAATTTAATGAAGGTTTATTACAGATAATGAACAACGCGTTTACCTCTTCACTATTGACAGGAGACATTGTTTTACCGTCAACACTTGACTATATTGGAGGCTCAAACTTCCAGAGTGCAAAACAGATAACGGTTCTTGGCGACAAAATCCCATTTGGGCTAATCTCTGCTGTAACTGCTACATATGAGCAGACAAACAAATCAAAGTATATCAAGCTGCAGTGTCCAAATAAGACATTATTTCTCCCACGATACATCGATGTTACTGCGGAATGGCTTGACTCAAATCTGAGTATTCCTTCATTTCGCGAGGAGTGCGAGAACAGTCTGTATGCATATGGGGCGCTGGCTGACATAAAACAGGAAACCGCAATCGCTACATACAAGGAAAACCCGTCAAGTGATTTGCGTACATATCTGCGAAGGGTCAGCAAGAATATTGTAAACGGATATATCAGAGACCATAATGAAACAGAGCTTATTGAGTTTATTAAGCTTGGGCTGATGACCAAAAAAGCCATGCAGGATGCATTACAGTCTGCCAGGGAAAACTGCATGCCGACAGTTGAGGCTTATCTTTTAAAGGCTGTGAACTACCCACCACTTGCTCGCGCTGAAGTAGGGGCTTCTGGTCTAAGACCATCTTTTTTCCTGCTGATACTGCACAGGCAAGCCCCGGTGTTCCACCGGTTGAGTTCGATATATAGGTAATCAGGCCGCAGCCTGCTTTTCTTCAATTAGTGTCTTGAAATAGTCTAAGAAAATACGTTTTCCTTCTTCTCTGATGTTGATTGCAGCATTCCAGTCTCGGTCAATAGTGAACCCGCATTCTTCACAAACATACGTACGTTCATCAAGGCTGACTTTCTGAACATGTCCGCAATGGCTGCAGGTTTTAGTGGAAGCAAACCATCGGTCAACTTTGACAAGGCATGAACCTTTTTGCTCAAGTTTATACGCAAGCATAGTTCTAAACATTCCAAAACCGTTATCATGTAGATTTTTGCCAAGTTTCAATGCTCCACCCATCGCCCGGAGGTCAATGTCTTCAACGGCAATCACATCATATTTTCTGACAAGCCTAGTGCTTTCCTGCTGCAGGAAGTCATTGCGCTGATTTTTAATCTTGGCGTGGAGTTTCTGAATCTTAGCCTGCAGCTTTTTATAGTTACTGCTTCCCTTCTGCTTTTTTGCCAAACGTGCCTGAAGCTTACCGAGTTTCTCTTCTGATTTTCTGTAATAGTGCGGGTAATTGGCTTTCTTACCATCACTATCTACATAAAAATCATTCTGAGAGTAATCTAATCCAAGAAATGTAAGATTTTCTGGAAGCGTTCCGCCGGTTATGGCAAGGTTTCGCAAATCCATTTCCATCTGCATTACATAGCTGAAAGCAATGCTCGCGTAGAAATGGCCATCAGTATCAAGACTTAATGTGACATTACAGATATGCGCATTTTCTGGAAGGTTTCGGTGGATAATCAGTTTTATTCCTTTCTTCATTTTAGGTACATACAAAACATCACTGGTAAGCCTTACAGTTGCATTTTTCAAGTTATTTGACTCGCTTGGATACTGAGCTACAGTGCGGTATGAATTATATCCCCTTACCTTTGCGTGGAATTTAGGCATACCCTTAAGACCCCTGAATGACAGGGCTTCGGTTCCGGATTCGCTTCTTCTGATAGCTCGTTTTGTATAAGTTGTATGGTCACATTTTGTGATATACTTCTCCCATGCGCTTTTAAAATCCATGATTGAGTTTGATAATCCCTGGGCGTCTGCTTTTTTCAGATACTCAAATTCTTTCTTCAGGTCTGTGATTTTTGGAAACTTAACGCCAGGGATATCATCTCCTGCCTGATATCCAGCTTTTTCCAGCTGTGCGTAAAGGCTGTCTACACACAGATTATATACTTTGCGGTTACATCCAAAATTCTGTTTTAAAAAGTCAAATACTTCTTTATCATTCTTATCGCTAATACGATATTTCTGTGCCATATTCACTTCTACTGCTGTCTGCATGTAGTCACCTCCTTTTTTATCTGTACATATTTAATATGCCGAATTTTTTCGAAAAGGAGTAATTTTATGCGGATTCTTTTACAAAAAAAATCACGCCGATTAGCGTGAATTTAAAAGTCGCAATGCGATTTTTTTTATGTCTTTGAAGAACAAAAAAATGGAATTCATCTCGCTACTTATAGAAGTGGAAGTATTCTTCATTTATGCTTGATAAACGAATCAGACGAATCTAATTCCACATTTTCACTCTAAGCTAGGAAAGCAGCCGGAAATCTTCCGGCTGCTTTTTTTGTGTCATTTAATCCGGCATATTGTATATGTAAAACAAAAAAAGAAAGGAGTTCAAAAAAAAATGAACAAAAAAGAAGAAAATATAACAAACAGAATGAGATATCTTGTTGATACACTTAATAAGGCAGCAAAGGTGTATTACCAGACCGGCGAGGAATTAATGCCAAATTTTGAGTACGACAAACTTGAACGTGAGCTTGAAGCGCTGGAGCAGGAAACCGGAATCATGCTTTCTGATTCTCCAACAATCCGTACAGGAATCTCTGTTGACGATGCTGAGGGGCTGACAGACTCGCGCCTTGCAAAAGTGACCCACGAGTATCCGGCCCGGTCTCTCGCAAAGACGAAGGACGAGTCATTGTTTCCAAAGGTATTTTCAGTAAGGGACAATATGGCCGTGCTGATGTGGAAAGAAGACGGAGGGACGATTGTGGCAACTTACGACGACGGAAAGCTTGTCAGTCTTGCAACACGAGGCAATGGAATTATTGGCCAGGATATTACACACAATGCCAAATACATCCACGGTCTGCCGATGGCGCTTCCGTTTAAGTCTCATTTTGTTGTAAGGGGCGAAGCATTGATGAGTTATAGCGAGTTTGAAAGGGTTAACTCGTCTCTTCCGGAAGATGTGGAGCACTACAAAAACCCAAGAAATCTTGCGAATTCTACAATAAACCTGACAGCAGAAAAAGAGATGGAACATCGGGAAATCTGGTTCCATGCGTTTAAACTTGTCTACAGCGGCGGGAATTATCTTCCGGAAAAACCACGTACATTTTTTAATGACATGGAGTTTCTGAAATTACTTGGATTTGAGACCACTGAGCATATCTTATGTTCAGTATCAGACCTTATTGCTGAAATGCATAAGATGACAAATAAAGTATCGGAATATGCGTTTCCAGTCGATGGCCTTGTTGTTGCAGCGAATGATGTGGAATATGCAGAATCGCAGCCAGGAACAGGCCATAATCCAAACAGGCTTGAGGGTTTCGCTCTGAAATGGCAGGACGAAACCGTAGAGACAACATTACAGGCAATAGAATGGTCACCAAGCAGGACAGGGCTCCTTAACCCTGTAGCAGTATTTGACCCGGTTGAGCTGGAAGGAACCACGGTCTCACGTGCAAGCGTGCATAATGTTTCCATTATCAGAAAACTGCAGCTTCGCATCGGTGATACGATTTTGGTGTATAAAGCAAACAAAATCATACCGCAGATTGCAGAAAATGTGTCAGCGGCAGGAGCACTTTCAGACAACGAGGCACTTCCCAAGGAATGTCCATGCTGTCACGGGAAAATCAAACCGATTATCACGAAAGGCGCTGCGATGGATGTAGAAGTTGCTACATGTGCAAATCCTGACTGTCCGGCGAAACATATCGGAAAATATACACATTTTGTTGAACGCGACTGTATGAATATCATGGGCTTATCAAAGGCGACCATAACATATTTTATTGATAATGGCTGGATTTCAGAATTTTCTGATATTTATCGTCTTGACAGACATAAAGATGAAATTATCGCCACAAAAGGCTATGGCAAGAAATCATATGAAAATATGATTAAGGCAATTGAAAAAAGTCGAAAGACATCATTTGTTCCATTTATTCATGCCGTCGGTATTCCAAATATCGGAGAAGGACAGGCGAAGCTGTTTGCCAAAGAGTACAATAATGATATTGACAAATTCCTGAATGACGTATATGCAAAGCATGATTTCAGCCATATTGACGGCATCGGGCCAATCCTGAATGACAACCTCATCAGATGGGGCGAGACATATCTTGCATACAAAGACCCGTTAGCAGAAAATCCGAATCCGGAGATTAGAAACCTGCTTACAGAACTTTCGTTTGAAAATCCAAGTCAGGAGGAAGCATCATCAGATGCGGCTTCTCTTTCAGGCCTTACATTTGTAATCACTGGCGATGTGCATCACTTTAAAAACCGTAATGAGCTGAAGGCAAAGATTGAATCACTCGGCGGAAAAGTAAGCGGTTCTGTCTCATCAAAGACAAGTTATCTTATCAACAACGACTCCGCTTCTGCTTCTTCCAAGAACAAGAAGGCAAAGGAGCTTGGGGTTAAGATTATCAGTGAGGACGAATTTTTGTCCATGCTTGCATAATTGCTTTAATTATTCACACTTATATTTTTATCATTTTCACTCCAGCCAGCGCGAAGCGCTGGCTGGTTTTCTTTTGCTTTTTTTTTATTTCTTCTTTTCTGCCTCTTCTTTTCGTTTTTTTTATTAATTTTTTCTTTTCTTATCTTATCTCTCTTTCTTTTTTGTTTCTTCTTTTCTCTTTCTATTTCCTGCTTCCCTCCCCTTATTCTTATCTCCTCATCTTCCATTTCGTCTCCAATTTCATTCTTTTCTCCATTTTTCTTCCTTAGGATTTTCAGCATATTAAAAATGTAATAAACAAATTTCAACAAGAAAGGAAGAAAAACAATGCAAAAAAAGAAACAATATTACGAAATCAAAGATGGCGGCGTAACCCTGTATTGGGACATGACGTCAAATACGTTAGTTGATATTGATGTACAGCCAGGCGTCAAAACTGTTAACCTGTTTGCTGAAAAAACAGCATCAAAGTATCTGTATTCTACGTACAGGGTAAAGCTTGAAAATGTATATAAACAGTTTCCTGACGTAGAAGAGCTTCATATTGAAGGTGATATCCAACAAGTCAGCATCAGAAACGATATGTTTCCAAATGTCAAGCTGGTCACATCAGACAGTGACAGGTTTGTTGATGGTGCATCAATGCTTATTGAGGTTCTTTACAATATGAACCGTAAGCTGCTGAACGCATTCTACATGCAGCCGGATATGGAGATTGACCTTAAAAACATCAAATATATTGATGATTATGCATTAAATGGATGCCTTGCTCATGCTGCAATAAACTGTGATTCACTCAATGACGCAGCTCCGAAGGCTTTCTCTGGCGCATTTATGTTTGATACGGGAGATGACGGGCTCAGTGTAATCAATGACGCGGTGCTTAAAGTGGAGCCTGACGCAAAATCAGTACGGCTTTCAAAACGTATCAGACGTATAGCAAATTCAGCAAACTTTAAGAATGTTAAGTCGTTACATGTTGAATCAATCAATATTTTGAATCAGATATTCAGCCGGAACAATATTTCGGGGATTACAGACTTATTTGTTGAAGAGGCCGGCGCCATTGATATCCGTAAGCTGCATCGAATGTTAACGTCACGCGGATTTGATAGCCTTGGAAATATACATGTGGAGAACAAATATTATACATCTATTGACGGCATTATCTATTCACGTGACAAACAGACACTCGTTCTGGCCTCAAGTGGCCGTGACGGTGTTGTCAATATACCGGAAGGGACTAAAACAATCGCAAATGGAGCTTTCATGAACTGTAATATACGTGAAATTAATTGCCCTGATTCATTAGAGTACATTAATGATAATGCATTTTATGCATGCACATTTCTCAAGAAAGTCAATTTTGGAAAAGGTCTGAAACAGATTGGAGGCAGTTTCAGGCATGATTCAGGAGTATTTACTTACTGCTATGCATTAAATAATGTTGTTATACCTCCATCAGTTGAAGAAATTGGCAATTTTGCCTTTTTTCATTGCGATGAACTAAGCAATGTGACATTTAACGAGGGGATTCGTGGCATAGGCCTCAGTGCTTTCTCGTTTTGCCCTAAGCTTACAGATGTGGTGCTTCCAGCGTCATTGATTGATGCCGGGCTTGAAAGCTTTCAGGGAGTACTGAATGTAACTGTCAAGGATGGAAGCCGGATTTTCAATCTTCCGTCTGCAGTCATGATGACGCCAGGTTTCAACAGTCTGGAAGATGCCATGAACAAGGAAAGTCTTATCGTAGATGTCAATATTGAAGGCAAAGGGCATGTGTACCTGCCAAAATATACATCAAGCGAAAAGATAACATACACTAATGATTTCTTTAATAGCAATTGGTATGATAAAGAATTTTCAGAAAGTGTATATGAACAGGCATATTCTTCCCGTTCAAAACAGATGCTGGCAATTCATATTTATAAGAAGACAAAGAACAGCGATGTTGGAGCATATCTTCGCCGTGCAGGCAAGACTATCGTGAAGAGGATGATTGATGAAGGCGATGAAGCCGGAGCTGTTGAGTTCTTACAGTTCGGTCTGATGACAACTGCAGCGCTGAAAACAATTCTCAAAAATGCTGAAGCCAAGGGTGCAGCGGCCATATCATCTTATATTTTGATAGAATTAAACAGTAAGAAACAGCCTACTTTCAGGTTGTAATGCTATATCTTTACATTTTCTCACGATATCCGTCAATATATTTTTGCATTACAAAAGCAGGTCTTTACAGACCTGCTTCTTTTTTCTATCTTTTCTCTTTTTTTCTGACTTCTTTTTCAGCTTTCTTTTCAGCCTTTCTTTTCTCTCTTTCTTCAGCCTTCTTTTTAATGCTTTCTGTCACTTCTGGTGTGAATTCGTTTCTCTTTGCCAGGATAACGACAAATAACGGATACAGGGCAAACAACCCTATTGACCATAAAGCATTGGAGAACCCGGTCTTGCCAAAGCTTGTCGCTATATGTGTCATAATTGCAATATCAAGAAACAGCACGATAAGTGTTGCTACCATATACAACACACTGATGCTTACTGATTTCTCACTTGCAAATCTTGTCACAACCTGCATAACAAAATTGACTACGATGTATAATGCAAACATTTTTGTATTCCAGAATGTATCGTAAATAATATAATCGTTAACAAACGGCACAAAACTAAGCCATTTCTTTTTGCTTTCTTTTCCAAATATCTTTCCGAATAATATGACATTTGCAAAGCATGTAAGTAATGTAAACACTAAGATAAATATTGACAAAATCACAAGGATTTTTGCAATAGCGCCAGAGAGCTCATTGACATCTGCTGTCATAATTATCACCTCCTAAAAAAGGCTGGCAAAAGCCAGCCCAAGTAAACCAACCTTATTCTTCTTCGCCGTCAAAGTCAAACTTAAACCTGATGCCAAAGGTTTTCGGCATATGCTCAGCACGCATGATTGATACACCTGTATCCATGTAATCGCGCAGCAGCTCATATGCATTGTCATCTCCGATTTCTTTCTTCAGCTCTGCATAACCGTATTTCAGGATATTCATCAGCTTTGTCCTGGTTCCAATCTTGTAGTGGTCAAGGAATAAAGCGATAACAGACATGTATTCTTTCTGCTCTAACGCTCTGGACGGTTCGCCGTTGTCATCATACTGTACACAGATTACATTGTAGTTGCCTTCTTCAAAGCTGATAAGCCAGAAGTTTGTCTTTTTTCCGTTTTCCGGCGCTGTTGCGTTTACGACAACATCTTTTCCGTCGCCACCTCTTAATGTAATGTTATATTTTCCCGGCGCAGTTTTTTCAAGGCTGCTGTCAGGTACTTTGGCTGCATGGAAACCATACTCGTTTCTTCCGTCGATAATAGTCATGCATGCGTCTGTTAATAAGTTCTCGGATAAAATAATATCAAGCATCTGCTCAGGTGTTTTATAAGCCATAATAGGTCTCCTTTTCTATGTAATATTTTATTTTGCGGCTGCCGGCATCAGTTAATTCCTGTTGAACCGAAAGCGCCGCGTGATTCTTCATTTAAATGTTCTACTTCTTCAATATCAAGCTCAGGCATCTTTTCCATAATCCTGAACTGGCAGATTCTATCGCCTTTTTTGATTTCTGTGTCTCTTGTTGCATAGACAGCCATCATCCACTGGTCGTTATCACCACTGTATGAATTATCTACAACCCCGACGCTGTTTGTCTGCAGGATTCCCCAGTTCTTAAATGTACTGGAGCGCGGGGCGATATGTGCTTCATAGCCATCAGGCAGAATCATTCCAACGCCAAGCGGGATGAAAGCAGTCTGACCTGCTGCCAGATGGATATCAACTGCACTTCGCAGGTCAATCCAATCTCCTTTACTGATTTTATTTAATTTTTCAAGGTTTTTGTAAAAGTATTTAATCTTAATTTTTAATGCCATTTTTTCCTCCTGATTTTTTTGTATTTTTGCTTGCATATTTAATATGCAGGATTTTTGTAAAAAGGTACGCTTTTTTGAGAATATTTTTTTATATTTTTTTTAGCACTGCACGTTTATATACAATGTACGGCATACTCAGATACCAGAAGCGCAGATGATATCTTTTTTTAGCTTCCGATATTTCCTTTTTTCTGTCGTCGCTTAGGTATTTGTAATATTTTTTGCCAACAGACAGAATTTCACGGTGAAAGCGCTTAAACAGTCTTTTTCTAAGTGTACGGCTTGACGCCGAAGGTGAAGTGTAATGCAGAGCCCAGACGCTTAACTCTTTAACACGCATATTCTGCAGCATATAATTAAACAGCTTTGTTTTTTCGCGCCCACCGAGCAGTCCGTTAACATAGTCTTCAATATTTCTGAAACAGGCAATCACATCAAGGTCTTTATTTGAAGCCCGGCTCTTTACCAGTACGTCAGAAACCCTGTATTTTATAAGTGCTGTATTTGATACGTATACCGTAGAGCAGAAATACAGGTATTTGAGGAAGAATGTCACATCAGAATATTTGTTCAACCCGTCAAACTGCAGCTTATTGGTGAATATGATATCTGATTTATACAGCTTCGTTCCTGTAATTCCGTCAATGTTATCCCCAAGCGTCATCAGGTCTTTTATTTTGTATGTTGTATCGTATCTGCCATCATGCATCTTGGTATATATGCGCGGTGCTTCAGTCAGTTCGGAGCCATTTTCTGCAATTTTTATCACATCCCCGACAACCATATCAACGTCCTCAAATTCCATACATTTTACCAGCTGTTCAAGGTAATCGGGCATCATCACATCATCGCCATCAAAAAACAATATGTACTGCCCTTTTGCCATCGGCATAGCCTTATTTCTGGCAGCAGGGATTCCGGATTGTTTTTCGTTTATTACAGTCACATTTGTGTTTATGAATTTATTAACCTGATATGTCTGCATAATGTTAAATGTTTCATCGGTAGACCCGTCGTCAACAAGAATTAGTTCATAATTTTTGTATGTCTGAGCCAGGATGGAATCAAGGGCTTCTTCAATATATTTTTCCATATTATGTGCTGCAATAATAATCGTTATCATCTTGTCACCTCCTTATCGCTGCTCTGATATCTGACACATACCACCATTTACCGGCTTTTATTTTTTTGTATTGTTTTATCATCTTTTTTTCTTCTTCAGTACTAAATAATGACGAATCAAAATCAATTTCTGTCAGCGATTCAAAAACCTTTTTTCTGATTTCTTTTGTATCGTATTCTGGTATCTTTTTTAATTCATCAAGTATATATATAAGCTCGTCTTTTTGTATTTCTGCTGCAAAGTTCTCCCTGCCGGCTTTTTTGTAACCATCAAGAATCATCTCAAAAGGTGTTTTTGATGTAATTACATCACTGTACTTCTTGGAATTACTGTCACTGTATATATGCCGCAGCAATATTTTATCAGAGATTGTAGCTACCACTTTACAATACCCAAGGCACTGATGATAAAAAATGAAATCGGAGCTTATGCATGTATTTTGAAACCTGACTCCGCAATGTGAAATCATTTCAGTATTCCATAATTTATTGCCCTCAATGCATTGAAAATGTACACAATTTATCACATCTTCATCTCTAAATACATGGTTATACATAGCACCTGATGTAAAAATTGCGTTATTTTTCTTTTCTTTTTTGTCGTTTTCATATATGCATTTGAAATTTCCAATTACCAAATCAGCCTTACTTTGTTTTGCTATATATGTCATACGTTTCAGGGCGTTTGGTTCCAGCTCGTCATCACTGTTTAAAAACATAATATAATTTCCTGATGCCTGATAAATCCCGGTGTTTTTGGCGCTTGCTGCTCCGCCCTTTTTTAACGTCCCGATAAACCTGATGCGTTCGTCTTCCTCTTCAAGAGACAACGCAATTTCTGATGTTCTGTCTGCTGATGCGTCATCAACAATAAGGATTTCAAAGTCTTCATACGTTTGATTTAAAATCGAGTATACGCATTTTTTTAAATTTTTTTCTGCATTATTTGTGTATATTACAACCGTTACCATTATTTTCTCTCCTTCTGCGATATTTCGCATATATCCAATATGCCGGATTTTTGCAGAAACATATTATTTTTGCGAAAAAAATACGCCGCATCCTGCGGCGTGAAGATTACTTTTCAGGAATATCCATATATATAATATTTTTATTCAATTCATCTTTGTATAATCCAATGTCGTTTTCAACTGCGACTGAAACTTTTTCTTTCATATCCTTATCAGAAATTTTATCAACCTCTTTTCTTAACGCAGTTAGGAATCTTTCGCTTCCCTCCATGTCCTTCGTGGTCACGGTGAAGTCTGCAAAAGCCATAAGGTTTTTGCCTGGTTCAAGGTATGGGTTTTGCTTCGTAATGCTGTTTTCGTACTGCTTTACAAGTACCCTGCATTGCTCGTCAATCTGTTTATTGTCTCTGAGATGTTCAGAGGCCTCCAATTTCAAGCCATACTTACGGGCTTCTTCCGACAGGTATATCAGCTGTGTTTTTTCAGCTTTGAATATGTGGTTTGCAACATCAGAAAGGAATTTTTCCTGGTCAGGCGGGTCCATCTTGCATGAGATATCAACATCCATCGTATCTGACAGGTCTTGCCTGAATTCATTAAATTCATTTTTCTTTCCAGTAAGGCGGTCTGAAATGTTTACTTTTGATGCAGCATTTAAAAGTGAGCTGACGCGGAGCTTTCTTCCACGGTCTTCGCTAAACTTCTTGAATACTGTATTGCCGGATTTAGCTGCTTCTGCATTAAAGGCATCTATCATTGTATCGCTGGCGTGTGTAGTAAATGAGGCTATTGCGGCTTCCTGCACCCATCTTATCTGCTTATTGTCAAGACGCTGGTACTTATCAGAAATTTCTGATATCTGCGTCATCATTTTTCCTATTACCGGAGCATATTTCTTTTGGTCTTTCATGTCTTTGATTGCATCCATTGCCATTCCTCTGGCTTCTTTCATCGCCTCCCCAAGTTCAATTCTCTGTTCCCGCTTGTTTGCCATTGCTGCATTATCGGACTTCATAGTAGCTTTCTCAGGCGTTTTCTGCGCTTCTTTTTGGAGTGTTTCAATCTGGCGGGTCATTGAATCATTTGCCGACTCTATATATCTCGCAAACTGCTTTCGTGTGAGATGTGGGTTTTCTGTCCTGAATTTCGTCATTCTATTTTGTAATTCTTTTGTTAGGTCTTCTTTTGTTCCGGCCGGCATGTCATTTGCGATATCAGTACCAATTTTTTCGGCCATTTTTGTAAGCTGTTCATGTTCCTCCGGCGTAAGCTGCATTTCCTGATGTTTCACAATGTCATCCCAGCGACATCCTTTTTCAATGTTTTCCTGAATTTTGTCTTTATAGTTGTCAAATTCGTAATTGATAACAAAACCTGTCAGTACCTGTTTTGTCTCAAATGAAATGTTTGGGTCGGCAATCGCATCCTGCAGTCCGCTTGCAAATGCCTCATATAATTCATCCTGCTTCAGTTTGTCCTGTGTCTGTATGTAAGAGACACTTTTGACGAATAGCTCTTCTGCTGTATCCTTATTCAGCCTTCCAATATCCATCATAACTGCAAGGTTCTTGCCGTTTTCTTTATAAGCCTCTTTTACGACACCGTAGAATGGTGACATGTCAGGCTTTCCGGGTTCCTGTTGTTTGCTGCCGGTATCAGCTGTCTTGCTTTCATCATGACTCTCGCCATGGTCTGCATCTTTTGTATTATTTTCGTCATTAGTATTTCCGGCATCTTTGTCTGCCTGGTTCTCAGCTTTAGATTCTGATTTTTTTGCCTCTTCTTTTTGGTCTTTATATTTAGAGCCTGAATAATAATCAATCATATCAGCCATGAAATCGCAGACCTTTGAAATGTAAGCTTGTATATTTATATATCCGATAATAAGCCTGTTCAATCCTTTTGAATCGCATTTATCGTGGGGGATTTCCCTGTTTGCTTTAATATCCCTCCACTCTTCCTTGAAATTTTTAAGTTTTTTGGAAAACATAGTCTGAGCGTCAAACTTTTGCCATGATTTGTCTTTTTCGTGTTCTGACAGCTGGATTCTTCTGGTCTCAAATTTGTTTATATTGCTGCTCTTATTGTTCAGCTGCACTGCTTTATCAAGCGTTTTTCTACCTTCAAAGTCAAGGCTTCTGTCAAGGATGTCTATAGTTGCCTGGAAGTCATCGCCTTTTGTCTTCCTGGCCTGTTCCATAACTGAATATTTAAACTTATTCTTGGCTTGCTCTTTTAGCATAGCTGCCTCTTCTTTTGATAATCCGTCAGTGCTAACCTCAAGGATTTTTGAAAGGCTTTCTGCCTGCTTTTCAGCTTTGTCAAAGTTTGATATGCGAAGCCTGAAATTATTATCTTCACTGTAATGTTTGGTGACGTCAATGAAAGCTTCCCTTATCTTGATATCCCTGTCTGTTTCAAATCCCTGTTCTTTTATTTTTGCATTAAGCGTTCTGCTTATCTCATCAACGATATCCTGTTTATGTACGTCGCCAACGCTTGACATTATGTTGGCGAACTGAGACCGCATAAAGTTATCCATAATACGGTTCTGCTGTCCATACTGCTCTCCTTGGCCGGTAAATAATGCGATTGACTTATCTACGGCCGGATGGTATGACTTTTTAATTTCTGCCTGTGATTTAAGTGGCTGGTCAGGATGTTCCTTATTATATATATCTATAATTTTATCAAACTTCTCTGCTCCGAAGTTTGACAGGTTTTTATACATTTCATCAACCGTTACCTGACGCACGGAAGCGTCAATAAAAGTATTGTCCACATAATCAGAAAATTCTTTTGCAATTGATTTAACGCCTTTGTATCTTTCGTTATCCATCTTCTTGATTAAATCAATTTCATTTTCAAGTAGCATAGTATTTATCCTCCTTATTTTACATTTTTCTATAAAATGCAGAATCAAGAAAAAAGCAAAAACCGGCAGATTTCTCTGCCGGTTTTGCAATATATATCAGATGTTTTGTCTCAGCATGTCAATGCCTTCATTGTAACACTGTCTGATTTTTACAACAGGTTCTCCGAGTTCTTTCGCAATCTGAACAAATGAAATGCCATCAAGCACTTTCATCTTAATGATGGCGCTGTTTTTCTTAGGGATTGAGGACAGCAGGTCATCAACGACGAAGTCATCGCTTAACTGCATGTCAGCGGTCATGCTTTCCAGCGCATCGAATGAAACCTTTGTTCTATCCACTTTTAACTCGCGTTTTACGATTTTGTGACTTAATCCAGTCTCATCCATAATTTTATCAACGGTAGCTTCATCCCCAGCAGTTTCAATCTTGCTTTTGGCTCTTTCTACTGAATTATGCACGGATGCAAAATACTCAGATGATTCACCGGCCATGAAACGGAGATGTTTACCAAGTTCCTTCTTAATATATGGTGTGCAGTATGTAGTAAATGACGCTTTGCTTGGGTCGTATGTCTGTAAAGCATTCATGATGCCGATAGCGCCATGCTGAAATAACTCAGAAGCTTCACGGTTAAATGACGGATAATGTTTCTTGATAATGTAGTAAATGTAATCATGATACTTTTCAAGCATCAGTTCATTGCCGATACAGCGGTCTTTCTTGTATACCTCCATGATATCGGAATCGCACATGCAGTTTTCGTATGTTTTTGTATTACCCATAATGACACCTCTCTCTAAAATCTCTTCAACTTGTTCTCTATACAAAATCAATTCTCAGCGAGCTTCCATCTCAAGCCTTTTAATTACCTTATATATGCCGAACAGATATCCGGAATGGAATTGACTTTCCACATATGGAGGGTTGAAATGGCTTTTATCTGGCAGCTTTTTTAAAGGGCATTTAAGTGATATAAATGCACCATCAATAGCTTCATGTGTTACGTTGCAGGAGCAGGCCTCTTTGTTATAACAAGGGCAATCTCCGCATGAAAAATTATCGGGTAACTCTAATACCAGAACCGCTTTGTTTATCTCACCGTATTTAGTCCTCTCATTATCCTCTGCTTCTTTGCTTTTTTCTGCTTTAGGGCACCACTCGGGGATATCGCAGTACGGTATCAGACCATAGATTGTTGGGCGTGAAGGAATGATTTTACTTTTGTTCCTGCTGGCGCCGCATATCAGTCCAAGAGAACATCTTATGCAGTCCTTACATTCTTCACACGATATATTTTCAGCCATTATTACCTCTCCTCTCTTAAGGTGAAAAACAACTTGGATTTTCCAGCATCAGGATTGTCAAAACGGCCTTTCCATTGCTGGCAAATACAATATGCTTAAAATTTTGGAAAAAAATTCATTTTTTGCGGATTTTTTTTAAATTTTTATTTTTGGCGTTATCCTCCATATTTAAGTATGTAATCTTAATTTTTATATCAAAGAAAGGAGATACATCTATGAGTAAGTATCGCAATGAAGCTGTAATGAATCTTTATCAGGAACCGGAGGATTCTATTTTAAAAAGTTCTTCCGAGGTTAGTGTAAAGAGATTCAGCTTGTCACGCTTCCTGTTTATTACAGGGGGTGTCATTGTATTTTTGACATCTATGATGCTGGCAATGTCTCTGGTAAAAGCCCCAGTGTACGGCGACTCTTCGTCTAATAATGTTAAAGCAGAGGTAGTTCAGGGATGTGAAAGCGATACTTTCAAGGAATAAGATTTCAGGAAGAGGCGGCTGTGATGGCAGCACCTCTTTTTTTTATACAAAAAACATAATTTTTTTTGCAAGATAAACTCCCCCGCATATCATAAGCAGAATGCATACAATTTGTATAATTCTCAATATTATCCAGTACAGCTTGTATTTACCGAGCCATCCTCTAACAACCCATAACCCCATTTTGTCAGACTTTTTTGAATTACAGTCCCTGCAGGCCGGGGCAAGGTTTCGTATATCGTTTACACTGCCGCATCTTTTTACTGCCAGCATCATCCGGGCAGATGCTTTTTTCTGTGCTTTTGCGACCGGGACGATGTGGTCAACAACAACTTTATTCTTCTGTAGTTTTTTATTACAATACCGGCATCTGTACGGAGCCTGTGTTCTGGCGAAGAACGTCTGCCGGTAATTATTTGCTCTTTCATATTCCACACGATAGCATTCATATTTAATTCCTGCTTTCTGTATTTTTTTAATAGTTCTTTTTGGTTTTTCTACATAATTATTGAAGCAGTAATTGCTTCTATATTTAGTAGATTTTCTATGTAAAAGCCGGTACAAGTCATACGGCATTTTTTGCTTTGTGTTTACTTTTAAAACCCAGTTTCCTTCCATTTTTCTTCTGCCTTTTTATGTATTTTTTAGATACATACAAAATGCAGAATTTTTCTCAAACAGTACGAATTTTTCACATTTTGGGCGCAAAAAGGGCAGCTGCCTGCAAAATGCAGCCGCCCGGGTGTTTAAGCAATTTCAGATTTGTCCTGTGTTACCTTTACATTCTCCCTTCCAAAGTGGATTTTTGCCTTTTCCAGAACATCTGCAGTGATAGAGATATCCCCGAGCATTTCTGGCTTTCTGGCTTTTTTTGAAACTATTTTTACATGGTCTCCAATACCTGGATTATCCTGCATGAAATTCAGAACCCTGTTTCTCAAGTTGTTTAAGGAATAGTCATCAGTGGCAATCCATAATATTGACGGAGTGTCTTTCAACGGGCATACGGTCTGGAGGATTAAAGAACTGTCCTCACCGCCTCCCCTTACTTTTCCTTTCAGGAAAATCAGGCCGTCTTCATTTAACTTAGGCTGGAATTTTTGAATTGCGTGTTCAAACAGCAGTACGCTGATGTGTCCAGTTGTGTCTTCAACATCAATAATCATCATGATATTGCCTTTTTTGGTGATTTTTTTCTTGATTTCAGTGATAACTCCACCGATAGCAACCTCATCATCATTATGATAAATGGAATTTTCAGATACGATATCTTCAATGTTTACCGCACCGTTTTTCTTGGTGATGTTCTCAATCGTAGAAGCTGGATGACCTGAGACATACATACCGGTCGCATCCTTTTCATTCCTGCATTTCTGGAGATATGAATACTCCGGATACTCATTAAATTTGTATGATGTATCAACATCAAGGCCGAAATCAAACAAAGTAAGCTGATTTTCATCGTAGTTCTTCGCCTGAGTCTTGATTGAGGTAAGCATAGTATCAAAGTTTTCAACTAAAGTCTGCCTGGTGTGTCCAAAAGCATCAAAAGCTCCTGCTTTCGCAAGGTTCTCAAATGCTTTTCTGTTAAATGACATATGCCGTTTTACAAAGTCATCAATGTCTTTGTAAGGCTGCTTTGCACGTTCTGCCGGAATTGTATTAGCAACGTCTTCACCAACTCCTTTGATTGCGAACAATCCGAACCTGATAGACTCATTGCCATCATCATCAGTTTCAATTGAAAATCCATATTCTGATTTTGTTACATCAGGTGGTAAGATATTTACTCCTGTCTGTCTGAAAGATGTTACATATTTCATCAGTTTCTTGGAATCATCCATAACGGACGTTAAGAGACCGACTGCAAACTCTAACGGATAATTGGCTTTCAGATAGGCTGTCTGCATGCTGATTGCAGCATAAGCTGCGGCATGTGATTTGTTGAATGCATACTTTGCAAAATCAACCATCTGATTCCAGATTTTCTGTGCAGCTTCTTCTGAAATACCCCTTCCGGTACATCCTTCAATGTTCAGTTCTTTATCACCATTGATGAAATGCGGGCCTTCCTGGTCCATAATTTCCTGCTTCTTTTTTCCCATTGCTTTACGTACAACATCGGCACGACCCATTGAGAAACCGGCCAGTTTTTGCACTATCAGCATTACCTGTTCCTGGTAAACGATAATACCATATGTAGGAGCAAGTATTGATTCAAGTTCAGGGGTTATATATTTAATATCATTCGGATTATGTTTGTTCTGGATATAATCCGGGATATAATCCATTGGGCCTGGACGATACAGTGCAACACCGGCAATGATATCCTCAAAGCAGTCAGGCTGCAGCTGTCTCATAAATTTCTTCATTCCGTCTGATTCAAGCTGAAATACGCCATCTGTATCGCCTGATGCAATCATATTGAGCGCTTTTTTATCATTCAGGATACTTTCATCCCAAAGCGGGATATCTTTTCCAGTTCTTTTCTTGATTTCTTTTTGCGCGATGTCAATGATTGTCAGATTTCGCAGCATCAGCAGGTCTTTTTTCAGATTGCCGAGATGCTCTGCCTGATTCATATCATATTCGCATACAAGCAGGCCGGATTCACTATCAAGACGGCAGGGGAATAACTGTTCGCATGGAACCGGTGTCGGGATATGTCCGCATGCATGAGTACCTGCAGATTTTTTTGTTCCTTCCAGTTTCAATGAAATATCCCAGATTTTTTCAAGTCTCGGGTCACTATGGACGTATGACTGTAAATCAGGGTTTATCTCCCATTCCTGTTTCAGCGAATTATTGCCTGTGATGAAATTAGCCAGCTTCGCGCCAATAGCAACGTGATTTTCAATTCCGGATACTTTTGTACATCCTTTTAAAACGTTTTTCGCCAGCATAGTTCCAAAAGTTTCAATTTTGGCAAAGCAATCATAACCGTAATCATTTGCTTCAGCAGCAATTACGTCATCTTTTCTTAAGTACTCGAAGTCGGTATCGATATCCGGCATCGATATTCTTTCCGGATTTAAGAAACGTTCAAACAGTAAATCATATTGTAATGGTTCAAGGTCTGTAATTTCCAGGCAGTAATTCATGCAGCTGCCGGCTCCAGAACCTCTTCCCGGGCCAACCAGGATATGATTGTCTTTTGCTTCTTTGATTGTCTTTCTGATATCAAGGAAATACTGAGCAAATCCCATCTGTTTAATGATTCCAAGTTCATATTTCAGCCTTGGTTCTGCTTCTGCTCTCCTCTGATGACAATGTGGATATCTCTTTTCAAAGCCTTTCCAGGCCTCGTCTTCAAGATATTTAAAATAATCATTGCCATATTCTTTTGGGATATGGACTTTTGGCATACGGTAATGACCGTATTCAAATTCAAAGTTACACTTATCCACAACTTCCTGTGTGTTGTAGACAGCTTCAGGGCAATAAGGAAACAATTCCAGCATTTCTTCTTTTGACTTAAGATAGTAGTCACCATCATTAATCATGCGGTTTTCCTCATTGATTCTTTTGTCTGTCTGCATACAGAGAAGCCAGTTGTGTGCTTCTTTTTCGTCTTTTCTGACGTAATGGCAGTCGTTTGTGGCAATCAGTTTCACGCCGCATTCTTCTGACAATGTCAGTAAGGCAGTGATAACCTCTCTTTCCTCAGGAATACCATGGTCTTGAATTTCGAGGTAATAATCATCTCCAAATACTTCTTTGTATTCCATAATAATCTGTTTTGCCAAATCTACATTTCCATGCACGATAGCCTGCGGTACAGCGCCGGCAAGGCAGGCTGACATAACGACAAGACCTTCATGATGTTCTTTCAACAGGTCAAAATCAATACGCGGCTTATAGTAAAACCCTTCAGTATGACTTCTTGTCAGCAGCTCGCATCCGTTCTTATACCCTTCTGCATTCTTGAATAGGATAATCAGATGGTTGTAAGCTTTACCTTCAGATGCCTTTTTTTCAAACCTTGTTGTTCCGTATGGCGCAACATATGCTTCAAATCCTCCGATAAATTTCATACCGTTAGCTTTGCATGTGTCATATGCTGTAACCAATCCGGCCATTGTTCCATGGTCTGTAAATGCCATTGCTTTCATTCCGAGAGATTTGCCGTATTTAACATAATCCCCGATTTTTCCTAAACCGTCAAGCAAACTGTAGTCTGAATGGACATGTAAGTGAGAAAATTCATTACTCATATTTTTCAATCTCCTTTTCTTTGTATTTTTTTACTTTTTGCACTTTTAATATGCCGGATTCTCAAGACTACGAAAAAGAACTTGTGTTTTGTGTTAGTTTTCTGCAATGCAGAACATTTGTTCTGAAAACATATTATCACATACCGAACAAAAAAGCAAACAAATGTTCGCATAAACTTTTTAATTATTTTTTGTAACTTTTCGCCAAAAATTTTGCATATTAAAATAAAGCCAAAAAAAATAAAAAGGAGAGAGAAAAAAATGAAATCATTAAAATATTGGCTATCATTTCTTTCACTTATTCTGCTGTTAGTAATTCCATGTGGAGGGTTTTATTATTTAAGCAGACAGCCAGGCTTTGATGCTGTTGAATTTGTGAAGGAATATCCAATGCCTGTCTGCATTGGTGTCGTAATTTGGGCGGTTTTATTCAAATCATGTAACCTGTGGTATGAGAAATCCAAATACGGCAAAAATGTTGATGCATTCGGTATGACGAGCAAATTTGACTATTTTAGTCTGTCAGATAAAGAGCGAAAAGAATATGATAAACAGCGAAAAGAAGAAATGAACAGGGTAATGCCGGAATCCACAATCACCAAGGCAACACATCCTGGTTCTAAAAATCCTGACCAGGATATGGCAGCTCTTTCAGGAATGGAAGAAGTGAAGGATAAGATAAATGAGATTGTAGCCCGTGCAAATTATGATAAAGCCCACGGCAAGAAAGGCGAAGGCTTCAGTTCACATTACGTCTTTTACGGAGCTCCTGGTACCGGTAAAACAACATTTGCCAGAATACTTACAGGTTTTCTGTACAAGAACAAAATTATCAAAAAAAATCAGTGTATTGAAGTTGATGGTAACCTTCTCAAAGCATCAGCACCAGGTGAAGGCGGTATGAAAGCCGAGATTCTGGTTAAATATGCGATGGGTGGAGTGCTGTTTATTGATGAAGCGTATTCCATGGCTGAAGGATATGGAAATGAAGCTGTTGACACATTGATTAAACTTATGGAGGATATGCGAGGCCAATTTGTATTAATACTTGCCGGATATACAAAGCCAATGGCAAACCTGCTCTCTTCTAACCCCGGTTTCCGTTCACGAATCAAGGATTATCTTGAATTTCCGGATTACACAACCGATGAAGCAGAAGCAATCTTCAAATCTATGGCGAATAAAGCCGGCTTAAAAGTAAGCCGTGAAGGCCTTGAAAAATTCAGGGAACGCTACGAGATAGAACTTCCAAAAGCAGATTTTGGTAACGCCAGAACCGTAAGAAATATTCTTGATGAAGCAATCAGTAAGCATGCGTTACGTCTTACAAAGGACAAGAAAGCGAAAGAAAACCTGCTAACATCTGCAGATATCAGCAGTGAGTCAAGAAAAATCATTTAAAAACAAAAAAAATATTCAAAAAAGTGTTACATTTTTTAAATTATTTTGCATATTAAAAATAAGCAAGACAAAAAGCTCAGATTTAGTTCTGAGCATGCCAAAGTAGCATAACTGGATATGCAGCTAACATACAGCAACCCTTAATTCATTTTCATTGATTGACGGAAGGCAGTCGTCATTCTTCTGTTATCCGTCGGTTTGAAAGTTTCTGGACGTGCATATGAAATCAGAAATTCCATTCATGTCTAGTTCATCTAATCACCCACCCGTTATTTTTTATCACCGTTAGCAATATGCAGGTTCGATTCCTGCCTTTGGCATTTCTGGTATATAACATATATCAGAAAACTGTATTATATTTTTGCTATGTTTTACCTCCAAGATGGGCAGTGTCTTTGTTGCACTGCCCCCTCATGCCGAAGTGGCTGTCTGTGAGTTCGACCCTCACAATCGGCATTTCTGACTGAATTTGCATATGAAGCTGCAGCTTCTTTGCTTCATCAGTCGGTTTATATATATAAGTTTTACCCGGCGAGATTTGCCGGCTGTAACTTAATACCTCAGGCCGTTTGACAGACCATTGCGCATGCCTGTCGGATGACTGACAAAACCCAAGCGAGGCTCCGAATGTTTTTAGCACCCGGAGCCTCGCTTGTTGTTGTGTTTATTACTTTTTGTTTCTTGTTATTTTTTTGCTTTTTTTATTTTCTGATTCTTTTGAAAATCATGATACTCAGCGGAACAACCGCAGCACCAATCAGGGCAGCTTTCAGTGCTTTTCCACAGCATTCGCAGGTATTTTCATCGTCAGCCCAGTCGTCGTCAAGGTCGTCATCGTCAAAGTCATCGGCAAAATCGTCCTTATCTTTGTCCTGACATTCGCAGTCTTCTTTTTTTTCTTCTACTTTTTCGGCTTCTTTTTTCTCAACCTTGGAGTCTCCGTCAATATCATATATTACCCTTCCGACAATATCACATACCACCCTTTTGGCAATTTTTCTCAGGATTTCATCCTGCGGCGCTGCACTTCCTGCAAGCTCAAGTTCATACTCGCGATAATCAGCGTTCATATCGTATGTAATTTCAGCGCTGCAATACTCTGAAGAATAAGCTTCTACAGAATCAGTTTTCTTTGTATCTTCTTTTTTTTCTTCTTTTGTACAGACTAATTCCACCTTCTGGCCGTCTGCTTTTTCTTTGTCTCCAGACTCTACAACCTTAAGGGTAAAGCCAGCTTCTTTTGGCATGTCTGCCTCCACAAGAGCTTTGATTACGTCTGCAAACTGTCTTAAAGTTAATTTTTCCATTATTTTTTCCTCCTGTATTTAGGTGTTTTTTATTGTTACATATTTAATATGCAGGATTTTTTGAAAATAAGAAAAATATTTTTTTTAAAAAATGTTCAATTGTTACAAAAATTTTACATATTAAATATGCAAGAAAAAATACAAACGATATACAAGGAGATTTTAAAAAATGAAAACACTAAACAAAAGGGTATTTTTGCTGCTTGCACTGCTGGCAGTAGTCTTATCTTGCGGTTTTTTTACAAAAAACGTATCAGCCGCAACGAAAACAGGATTCGTAACTATTAATGGGAAGACATATTACGTCAAGGAGGATGGCTCCAAAGCGAAGGGCTGGATGCAGCTGGGTAAATATAAATATTATTTTAATAAGAAAACCGGCGTACAGCAGAAAGGCTGGATGGTTGACAGAAAAGGCCGGAAGCGTTACTTTACGAGCAAAGCCGGCGTTATGTTGACTGGATGGCTGAAAGATTCAAAAGGAAACAGACGGTTTTTTGACCCGGACACAGGATTTATGACTACTGGGTGGATAGAGCTTGAAGGTGAAACGTATTATATGTACAAGAAATCAGGTGTTGCCGCAACTGGATGGGTAACAAACAAGAAAGGTGCAAAAAGATACTTCTCACAAGATGACTGTACTATGATGACCGGATGGGCAAAAAGTGAAAGCAATTACAAACGATATTTTGATGAAGAATCAGGCATCATGTATACCGGATTAAAGAAAGTCGGTGATAACTACTACTACTTCTATTCCAAAAGTGGAGTAATGGCGACAGGATGGCTTACAAGCAATTCAGGAAATAAACGATATTTTGATAAAACAAGCGGGATTATGGCAATTGGTTCAGTTACCATTTCCGGCAAGAGCTATACATTCAAAAACAACGGTGTATTGGTTGAAGACACAGGGTCAAATACACAGAGCCCTTCTTCTTCAAAAACAGTCAAGAATTACCTGCTGGGAGCACTTCAGCCAGTCGGCAAAGCATTGTATGTATGGGGCGGCGGATGGAATGACTCAACAAGAAAAGGTATCAGCCCTAAATGGCAGGAATGGTATAACAGCCAAAACAGCAGCTATAATTACAGGGATTATAATGATTTAAGTACAGCAAACCGCGCGAAAGGTCTTGACTGCTCCGGTTTTGTAGGATGGGCAGCTTATCAGGTTATGCAGCAGAAATCAGGGATTGGTTACGGATATACAGTTGTGGCCGAGGAAGTCGGTTCATATTATCGTTCTAACGGCTGGGGCTCAATCCTTACTCAGTCAAGTCTCGCAAATGACGACTGGACATTAAAACCGGGTGATGTCGGATACAACAGCGGCCATACATGGATTGTTATCGGACAGTGTTCAGATAAGAGCGTTGTTATCGTTCACTCTACTCCTCAGGCAGGATGTCAGATTTCCGGAACAAGTACTCCAAGTGGTAATTATGACAGCGAAGCCGTAGCTTTGGCAAGAAAATACATGTCCAAATATCCAGGATATACAAAATATGATTACCACACAACAAGCGGAAATTATATCAGAAACGGAAATTATTTAAGATGGAACCGGTCAACATTAGGTGACCCGGACGGATACATGAATAAATCAGCAAGCCAGATTCTGGCAGATTTATTTAGCTAAAACATAGCAGGAGCCGCGATTTCTCGCGGCTCCTGCATTTTTTGTTTTTTTCTGTTTTTCGCTTTCTCATTCTTTTTTAAGCTTTTTTCTTCTTTTTTTCTTTTTAGCTCCAATTTTTCTTCTCTTCTTCCTGTTTTATCTGCCGTATCGCCATCCACAAACACGCGTCAACCACAAAGCAGAACACAGTAAGCATTCTGCAGGCATTACGGCCATATGTATCTTCTATCTCATCCGGGTTTTCCGGGTTGATTTTGACGACAACTTTTTTGCCTTTTTCTTTTCCGAATTTGAAGAATTCACTTCTCGTTGTGGTATACGTTTTGCTGGCATTGTGGCTGCCGTAATTGTACTGATAAGTTACATGAGTCGTGTAAGACGTTTTGTTGTCAGATGAAGGAGAAGATGTTATATGCCGCTGCACATCTGTAATCATCGCGTCTACCGGCATGAAATCGGCATATTTTTGATAATATCTTACATTCATCGCAATCAGTAATGTTGTTGCAATTAATACAGCTGCGAAAATTTTTGGGATGTATTTTTTTGTATCTGGGTTTAGTATCATCTGCATTACCCTCAACTCCTTTAAGTTTAATATGCAAAATCAGACAAAAAAAGAGCCCGCTTTCGCAGGCTCCAAAACATTAAAGAGAACCAATTTTTCCATTTTTGTATACATAAGCATGGTCGCTCAGCACACAATCAGGAGAAACTGCACGAATATTGATATCACTAACCATACGAGACAATTCCTCAGGATACGGACAGTTTTTACCTGGCACAATGATAAACTCACAGGTGCTTGACGGCAGAATGTAGAAAAAGCCGTCAAACTGCTTTGCAATCATTTCAAGCACTCCGTCGTAGAACAAAGATGCCCCGGTGAAGTTATCTCTTGTTGTTACGATTATCATATCTGAATCAGGAGTTTCAAGGCCTTCCGGGACTTTTTCACCAGCTTCTTTCATATTGAAAAGCATTTCCTCAACAAGATTGCTCATACTACGAACCTCTATAGGCATTACAACCGGAGCACTTTTAAACGCTTCTACCATAACCTCTTTTTCAGTTTTGCCCCATGTTTTCAGCAGCTTTTGTGTAACTATAATACTCATAATACCGTCGCTTCTTCGTCCAACCAAAAGGCGCGGGACGATAGCCAAATCTTCAACGCAGGTATACACTTTGTCTTTCAAATATTCCGCATGACGGTCTTTGTTGTAGGCGGCAATAAACAGTCTGCCTTTCGCTTCATCCCAGGACTCCAGCATCGTCAATACGGATGCATAGTTCACAGGTGGTTTCATGTTGAAAGATTCAATAATACCGTCAACAACTTTTTCCATCAAGACAGGATGCCCGCTGGTCAGTTTCTTCATATAATCGTAGTATATTTCTTCGATTCTTATGGCAGCTGCCAGCCCATCTTTGCATGGTGTTTTAATAAGACGGTGTTCTGAGCCAAGTTTTCCTGGAGTTTCAACGATTTTTGTGTTATAGCCTCTTTCTTTCAGCTGTTCAATAACGATACTTTCAAATACTTCAAGCGTGATGTTACTCTTCATAGCTTTTGTCTCCTTTCTTAATCAGACAATTTTTTATATTTACAAAATCAATATGCCGGATTTAACCGGAGACAAAAAGCCAGATTACGCGGCGGGCTCTGCCTTTGTTTTTGTTTTTTGTTCTATTTTTGTTCCTTCTGTTTCAGCTTCTTTTTTCTTTCTTTCTTCTCTACAGCCATATCTCGCAGGAATTTCCAGTACTTCTTTTCCACTCCTGCCGCCATGGAATACATGGTTTCGATATACATCTGCCATTCTTTTGGTTTTGTTTTTAAGAATTCTTTTACTAATTCCGGGTATAATATCGCAACAGACTTATGTTCAAAAAATGTTATTTGTTCATTTTTTTGAATATTTGTCAGCCGTGGTTCTTTGCCGTCAGCATGGAATTTCTCAAGATAATTTACCCAGTCAAGGTCTGTAAATTCACCAAAAGGTTTCTTCTCCTGCTTATTCTCAACAGACAGTAAGTCTTTTGCCTTGTCTCGGAGCTTTAAAATATAAAACCATCCGTAAGTGCCCTCTATCTCCTGTTGGTAAATCAGGCCGTCATTATCAAGGATATGTACAGTTTTTTTTACCTCTTCCCCGGTCAGCAAACCATATTTTCCACTGTTTTCAATATCTTTAATGTCAGACTGCAGAGTCTGGCTCATACCCCTCAGGTTTTTGACAACGGCGTTTTCGGTTATGTATCTTTCATTTTGGGCGATAAGCCGCAGGGCATCAATGGCCATAAGACTTCCATATGACTGCAGGCTTCTGAGTTCTGCTTCTTTTTCTTCCTGCTTTCTTTTCTGTTCTAGCTCATACTCTTTTCTGCTGTTTTTAAGCCATTTTTTAATTTCTGTTCCGGTGATTTTTTCACCCGGAGCAATAATAAGCTTGCCGAGGCAATGCTTTCCGCGAATCACGATATTTTCGTCTTTCAATGCATACGACATATTTAAATCATCCTGCAAACCTTCTGCCTGCTGCAGAGACTCTATTGTTTTTTGACATATTTTTATGGTTTTCTTTTGTGCGTTTAGGCGTTTTGCCAGCAGACATAATTCAGTTTTTTGCTGCTCATCCATCGTAACAGAGTCATTTGCAATGTCGTATGCGAAGCTGTAGTTATTCAGCACAAAGTGAATGCAGCCGTTTTTAAATTTTGAATTTAAGAAATCACCGACATAACAATCAGAGGTCTGCATTTTCCTTGAAGATACAGTATGCATCAGCCTTAGAATCTGCCTCTTGCTTTCATCAGCCGCCAGCCATAAGTTTTCATCAGCCTTCATATCTTTTTGTTTTTTGAGATATTTGCAGGTCATTTCATAAATATGCATCGCACCATCGGTAGTAATTAACAAATCCTGTACAGGTGATTTTGCCACACTCATAATTTTTTTCTTTAAGAATGCAGCATTTAATTCGTTATCGTCCGCCAAAGTAGAAATGCTCCTCGTCGCCTCAACAAGCCTGCCAATGACTGTACTCTTATGCATAAGATATAATGTAACTTTAATTTCAGCGAAAATGTTATATTTAAGACGGCTTACAGATGCATCAGCATTTACCTCACCGAAAATCGGGTTGAACTTTGTTACTTCTTTATTTCGGTTAATCTCGCTTACGGCTGCTTTAAGCTCATTTCGCAGGACATCCCTGATTTTTATTTCTTTCTCTCGCACTTCATTTTCAAGCCTTATTCTTTCTTTTTGCTTTTCCAGATTTCTTTGTATTCTCTTTTTCTGTTCTTCTTTTTCGTGCTGACATTTATTCAGATACTTGTCAAATGCCTGCCTGCTTGTAATTGATGCTTTCGGTATGCTTACAATATCTCCACCTGCAACATGGCGAATTAACATGTTTCCCTTTTTGCTGATTATAACGTTGTATCCATTATTGCATGGAACAAACAAATCCATATATTCTCTCGCCCACGACCATTCCTCCGCTGTCGCCTGGCGTCTCTGCTTGCTATTCTTACCCATATATTTTAATCACCTCTCAGGTATTATTTTCTACATACAATATGCCAGATTTTCATCCATGGGCAGCAATTTTTGCGGATTTTCTTTTATATATTTTTCAGCATTTTATATCTGATAACAAAATTTTTCCAACAAGAAAGGAGCTTATATTATGAGCAAAATGGCAAAAGAATTTGCAGAAAAATATCTGAAGGAAGAGCTTGATTCCCGGCTGAAACACCTTGGAGGTCAGCCTGACGCACTTTGTCAGGCATACCAGGCAGCACTTGAGGCTATGGCGCCAAAAAAGAAGTGCTATGTTTTTACCGTTGAAACAAGAGATGCGCAGGCTTATCTGGAGCCGGCTTGCATTCCACCGTCAGATGAAGACGAATGGGAAGATGAGGATGTTGAAGAACTGGACGAAGAAGACATCTGGTCTGATGTAAGCGGAAGCATTATCTACGATAAAATTTACGCAAATTCCAAAGAAGAAGCCGTACAGGCGTTTATTAAAAAATGCCCGCAGCATGATATTGACAGCTTTGGCATTGAAACATATATCGCACCGGATGACGACAACACACGCAGCAAAAATAAAGCTGCAGCTAAGTTTCTTAAAGAAGAAATGAAGCATCGCTTGAATATTCTTGAAGGCTGCCCGGATTTGCTTTACCAGGCTTGCGATATTGCAGTTAAGATATTGAAACCTAAAAAATGCTATCTCATCACAGTCGACACCATAGATGCGCAGGGGTGCCTGCCGCCGGTATCGGACGAACCAAAGGATGATATTTCCGAATGGAAAGAGGAAGCTATGGATGACGAGGATAACTGGGTTGATGTGAAAGGTGAAATCATTTACGACAGAATTTATGCAAAGTCCAAAAAGAAAGCTATGAATAAGCTGTTTAAGATGTATCCGGAGTATGACATCAGCTGCTTTGGTATAGAGGAATATGTCATGCCATATTGCGATACCGAGGAAGATTAACTTCTTAACCATAATTTGAGCCGTTTTTACGGCTCTTTTTTGCTGTCTTGTTTTCCTGCATATTAGATATGAAAAATATTTCGCAAACACGAAAGGAGAAATCGATATGGAAAAATGTTTAACACCGGAAGAAAGACAGGGAAAGGAAGTCGTTATTAAATATCTTCGCGGAGAATTGAAAGACCGCATGGACTATTTGAACGGCGAGCCAGACAATCTTTGCAAAGCATATCAGACAATTATTGAGTCAATACAGCATCAGCTTGAGACAAGAGATATTGTTAAAGAAACTAACGACTTTCTTCACAATGAGAAAATCGGATTTGAGACGTTAATCCGTGCATTTAATTTCTTTTCTGACCTGACACCGGAAGAAAGAGATACGGTGATTGATGCTTATAAGAACAACGCGTTTAATGGTCATGGATGGTATTAACTTGCCAGCAAAGTCAGTGGACTTTGAACCATCAGTCACAACTTGAGCCGTTCCTACGGCTCTTTTTTTTGTTGTTTTGTTTTCCGGCATATTAGATATGAAAATATTTCGCAAACACGAAAGGAGAAATTAATATGGAAAAATGTTTAACACAGACAGAAAGGCAGGAAAAGAAAACTGCCATCAAATACCTTCGCGGAGAGCTGAAAGAACGCCTGGACTATTTGAACGGCGAGCCAGATAATCTCTGCAAGGCATATCAGGCAATCATTGAATTTATGCAACGCCAGATTGGAGCGAAAGATGTAGTTGAGGAAACTCACAGTGTTCTTCGTGCAGAACAAATCAGCTTTAAGGCCATGCTTCGGATATTTAATTTTTTTTCTGAATTAACTCCAGACGAAAGAAGTGTGATAATTGAGGCATCTAAGAATGGTGAATTTGATGGTGAATTTGACGGCACCGGATGGTAACGCATCCTCTTTTTTGTCGTGCTGTTTTCAGCATATTAAATATGAAAATATTTCACGAATAAGAAGGGAGCATACACTATGAAAAAATGTTTAACACCAGAAGAAAGAAAAGAAAAACAGGTTGCAATTAAGTACCTGTACAGAGAACTGTATGAGCATCTCGAATGTTTGGATTACAATCCAGACAGCCTCTGCAATGCATACCTGACAATTATCGAATCTATGCAAAACCAGCTTGGTGAAAGAAACATAATTAAGGAAACACATAATTTTCTTGACTCCAGGAAAATCGGGGCAGAAACCTTTATGCAGGCATTTTCTTTCTTTTCCGGTATGACGCAGGACGAGAAGAATCAGATGATGAAGGCCTACAAAAACGGAGAGTTTGACGGACACAAAGACCAGAATTCCTGACATTAATTAAAAGAGAGAGAAACAGCGGACATCTGCTGCTTCTTTCTTTTTTTTGTTTTGCGGGCATTACATTACAGATATTCCATCCTTGGAATTCCATCTCTTGCCGGCAAAACCGACAAAAAACAAAAAAAAAGGAAGAAGCCAATTACCGGCCAATCTCCCCTTTTCTTCTTTTTCTAAATACCTATCAGATTCTCGAATACTTGACGAAAATTTCTTCTTTCGCTTTTCTTATCCGTCTATTCTCCTCATCGCTGATGACCGCCGCATGCACTGCTGTCACAACAGCTACGATAATCCAAAGCCACATACTATACACCTCCTGCTTTCGCTACATTATATTTTTTTAAGCGTTCCTTTTCCTCCCCTTTTTGCTTTCGCCAGTTTAGAAAACGGAATCTGTTTTTTGTTCTTTAAGGTTAAAATCAACTCAGCTGGCTGCTGTTCTCCAGCTGGTATGACGTCATCTTTCGCTGCCGCCGTTTCATCTACAGACATTTCTTTCTCGCCTGCCGGCATTGCTTCCGGCATTAGGTTTACACTTCCGGCATCATCTTTATTCTTTTCTTCGCTATTCTCTCCAGCCGGCGGCTCCTCATTTCCAGCTTCCGCCGCTTTCTTTACATCCTCTGGCCATACAAAGAACACATCACTCAGCTTTTCTCCGTCCTTCATTGCGATACCGGCAACCGTTCCGGCTCCCCTCTTTTTCTCAGGGATGTCTGCTGCGGAAAACCGCAAGAACCTTCCGGCCTCACTTACAAGCACGATTTCTGGCTCAGTTTTCTTCACTTTCACAAAATTCGTACATACCTCACCGTCTTTCAGCTTGATGTACTTAGTATTTTTTGATTTCACGTTAAATTCAATACCAGGCAGTTTCTTTACGCCGCCCAAATTAGTTACCATAATATAATTATTAACAACCTTTTCGCATGCCATACCTTTCATCGCTTCAGCATACAGAATAAAGTCTGTTGTAGTATCCAGCGTTGAAACATTATCAACCGGAATACTCTTGTCCCTGAACTTGCCAAATGGAATCTTATTTGCTGGCACAGTATGCATGATTCCGTTTTCTGTAATAAACACAACCTTATCATCGCTCATCACCGGAATGACCCATTTACTCTCAGAGTCTGCGGCTTCCTTATTCTTTTCATAGACTGTATCACTCACAGCCCTGACATATCCGAATTTATCCATCAGCACAACTTCTTTAAAAGCCTTCGGTGCTTCTTTTTTAATCACTGCTTTCTCAATATTTTTGATGCTTGTTTTTCTTGGCTGTCCGTATTCCTTAATGATACTCTCTAAATCATCTTTGATTACTTTTTTCATATATTTTTTATCACTCAGGATTTTTATATATTTTTCAATATTCTGTTTTGTTTTTTCATTTTCTTTCTTTAAGGCTTCCAGTTCCAAGCCAATCAGACGTGAAAGACGCATATCCAGGATTGCGTCCGCCTGCAATTCTGTAAAGTCAAAGGTTTTTGCAATCTTTTTATCTTCCGCGATGCGGTATTTTATATTGTCAACATTGCCCGTCATTAAGCATTCTTTTGCTTCTGTTTTTGTCTTACTGCCTCTGATTGTTTCAATCACGGCATCCAAGACATCAATCGCCTTGATTAAACCTTCCTGCACTTCTGCTTTTTCTTTTTCTTTTGCAAGCATTGTTGTATATTTGCGTGTATTGATTTCAAATAAGAAGCTGATGTGATATTCCAGGGCAGATTTTAATGTAAGTGTCTCCGGGCGTCCGTTTGCGATAGCCAGCATGTTGACACCAAAGGTATCTTCCAGTTTTGTTTTACTGAGCAGGACAGTCTTAATTTTTTCGGCGTCTTCTTCAGACACGTTTTTCTTTAAGTCCAGAACGATTTTAATGCCTTCTTTTGATGACTGGTTTGAAATATCCACGATATCCGGAATCTGTTTGGAATCCACAAGCATTGCCACGTCATTTAAGAAATTTGCAATACCGGCGCCAATCATTGTATACGGAATTTCAGTAATAACAAGGCGGTTTACCTGTCTGTTTTTTTCATGTGTCACCCTGCCTTGTACTCTGATTTTTCCTGCTCCGGTCTTGTAAATTTCCAAAAGGTCGTTACTGTTTGCCACAATGCCGCCAGTAGGGAAGTCCGGGCCTTTCACAAAATCCATCAGCTCTTCAATGCTGGCACCTGGGGTATCAATCAAATATTCTTCCGCTTTCAACACTTCCACCAAGTTATGAGACGGTGTTGAAGTAGTCATACCGACAGCGATACCTTCAGAGCCGTTGATTAAAAAGTTTGGAATTTTTACGGGCAGTACCTCAGGCTCCTTTTCTGTTTCGTCATAGTTAGGGACATAGTCCACAACTTTTTTGTCCAGGTCAGCCAGGTAATTTTCCTGCGTAATTTTCTGAAGCCTTGATTCTGTATATCGCTGTGCAGCAGCTCCGTCACCCTCAATTGAACCGAAGTTACCGTGACCATCCACAAGTGGAATTTCACGTTTAAAGTCCTGCGCCATCACAACCATCGCGTCATATATGGATGAATCGCCGTGCGGGTGGAATTTACCCATTGTATCACCAACGATACGCGCTGATTTTCTGTAAGGCTTATTATAATCCAGTCCCAGCTCTTCACCCATATCATACAGGATACGGCGCTGCACCGGTTTCAGACCATCACGGATATCAGGTACCGCTCTTGCGATGATTACACTCATTGCATAGTCAATATATGACTGTTTCATAATATCTGAATACTCCTGCTTGATGATTTTCTCCTCAGCAGGCTCAAAAAGGCTTAACTGACCATCATCTGTAGTTTTTTTATGCATTATCTTCCCTCCAAATTTGATTCTTTGTTTCTTTTGCTATATCTAGTATGCCGAAATTTTGAAAAAGCGTATTATTTTTTTGCAAAAAAAATAAGCCCGCAGTTCTGCAGGCAAAAAATACGGCGGGCAAAAGCCCGCCGGGTTAATCGTATTTAATTGTAGATATTTTTGCTTTGTCTCCGTCGTCGCTGATTTTTCCGATGTATTTTTTCAGTGTGTCCTGGATTTCCTTATTGGTCGTATAGGTCATGTCTTTGCATATTTTCCAAGACTCGCTTATCGGCAGGCCAAGGTATACCCGGCCATCAGCCCCGGTTGTACAGAAAATCATTTTTTCCGGGTTGTTCAGCCGCATATTTTTGTATAGCAGCGCGCCGATTCCGTGCATTTCGCATTCGTTTATTGTGAACACATAGTTCTTTATCCACTCATCCGGGCTGATAAGCATACTTTCTGTGTTACATACCGCGATGTAATCATCGTATACAGATTTGCTGTCAGATGGAAAATCGGATGGAGTTTCTTTCATCAGCTTCAGAAGCTTCCGCTGATTGATGTCGACATCATCGACGCATATACCATATATTGCTCTGCTCATTCTTGTCCTGCTTTCTTTATATTTTTTGCTTGTTTTGGACATTTTTAGCCTCAATTACGATTTCCTCTTCTCCTCGTCTGTTGAAGAAAGCAAGGGTATCTTTTTTATTTACCGTTCCTTCCAAAACATATCCTTCACCAAAACGATTTGAGAACCATTCTGCCTTATCATACTCTCTCGTCCATGACATTCCATTAGGATTTCTTCCAGGTGCAACACCGCGATAAGCAATAAAACTTTCCGGCAAAGCTGTATATGTTTCATATTCATCATCATACATCAGCGATTTTTTATCTGCAAGTCGAAACCACCTTGCCGCAAGAGACACTGACACATTCACATCTCCATTCGGATTTTCTTCTTCTGTCCAAAATTTTCCAAGCAGCAGACTGAAGTCTTGCAGCGATAAATATTCTTTAATGTATTTAAGAAATGTCAGATAATACGAATTTCTTATAATGTACGAACATCTTATCAGTGTATCGGTGCTGTCTATTTTTTCTTCCATCTTTTTGGTTGCTTTTTGAAGCCCTTCCGGTTTTGTAATATCAACAATTTTACCATCAACACTTGAATATCCAGTATCAAAGATTGGATGTTGAATTATAATTGGAGATAAATCGGTCTCTTCTATTGGCATATACAAAAACAGCTTCAGCGTTTCTTTTACCGCTTCTAAATCAGTCTTTTTTCGCATAGTTTCAATCTCTTTTCTATACTTTTCTGAATTTATTTTATCATATTCTGTCGGCTTACGCAAACGAAAAAAGCCGCCAGTTTTTGTTTTTATTCCACGACACACAAAAGAACCTCCGGCTAATGCCGGAGGTTCAATACAAAATGCTCTATTTTTCAGTTTTTCAATCCGCAATATCCTTAAACACCGCATCAAACTCCTCTTTTGTCAGAGTCTTATTCAGGCGATATACGTAATTCGGCTCTGTCAGCCGCAATCTGCCATACGGATGATTTGGATTTACAGGCTCAGCGTAAAAGAATTTCTCTCCGCGTTTAAAGGCTTCTTTTGCCCATTGTGTCAGGTCTTCCCTGCGGTAAAGTCTCGGTTCGCCATCATCCACGGCAGAGTACCCATTTGTACATACGGGGACAAAACATTTCTTTAAGTCCTTGACGTTCTGCAGTGGTTTTTTGCCTGTCAACAGGTCAAGTCTGTCCTGGATTTTTTTAACGTTTTCGTTTTGTCTTTTTTTTCTGTTTCCAGAACAAAGCCAATTCTTTTCTGCTTCCAGAACAAAACCAAAGACACAAAAACCGGTCTCATCAGACAGCCAGTCGGCAACATTCTCTTCATCAACGTCATCTGGAATGTCCATTTCTTTCGGGAGTGTTTTTAAAATCTCCTCATCACCGTCAGTATCCCATTTAATATCAATTGCTCTCATGATTATTCTCCTCTCTTTCTTTGCGATAAGTTTTTAAATATTCATCCAGTTCTCCTGCTGGCACAAATTCCATCTCAACGACAACTGTCAGCCCTTTTTCAATTCCCTCATCCGGCATGGTCCACTCTTCGGATGCAATGACGTCTTCGCTATCGTAGTAAGAATCGCCGTCAAGCGGAATTATTTTTCCATCTGCCACCTTAAAGCAGCCGCAGAATTCGCCATCAATATTATTGCCGGTTGCCGGCGGGGAATCCCGTTTCTCGTCATATCCACGATAAGAAACGTAATCAAAATTTTTACCGGTGATAATATCACCAATTGTAGGATAAGGCTTTGTGTATTTTTTTAACATTCCTTTTTCCTCCTTTCTTCAGCCAAACCAAACAGGCATTCTCTCAGTTCGCTGCCATCAAAGAACTTTTTGTGAACCCTCCCCGCCTAATCCGCTTTCGCGAATATAGACGGGGCTTCCAAACTCCGCATGAACTTTCGTTCATGCCTGCTACTTTAGGTAGGAGTGGATACCTGACCACAGATACAGCGCAAACTCAGTGACTCTGTCGCGCGGCATCGCCTTCGGCCGGAGCTTCAGGCTTTACCTTGGATTCGCAGAGTACCGCATAAGCGTTAATTAGTGTGGCCAGGCAGCAGCTGGTCCGTCTGTTGAGTTCTGGGACTTTGGCCAGGGCTAACAACTCTTCCTTTGCAGAAAGAGATTTAAGGAGTACACGGATAAAGAACCGTGCACCAATATTTTTAGATGCGGAAAGGTCGCAGTTGTAGACCTTACCGGTTGTAAATTTACATAATTCATAAGTATTAAATCCTGCATCTTTGCCGCGGAGAACTTTTCCGGAGCCGTCAAATGCAAGACGTGATGTATTTACAGCGCAGATATAAGAAACACGGATTCCGTTTCTGGCAGCAAGCGCTTCAACGCGGTGCTGGATATCACGTTTCCTCCATAAGGAAAGCTTCTGTTTGTTTCCTCTCCTCTTTTTCTTCATATTGAGGTGTTCAAAAACAATAACGTTCGCTTTGGATTCCATGGCGAATCTGACAATCTCCGCAGCTGTTTTAATGGCGATTGTCTCATTATAGTTATTTGCCAGTCTCCAAAGCCTTGGTGTCTTATGATTACCATTCTGCTGTGCTTTTTTGATAGCATTCAGCAACCCATACATACGGTCTTTTTCTACAGGATGGTTGATGAATCGCTGTCCTGTGACAGTTCCGTCTTTATGTACTACTGAACACACTGCGTCTGTATTGATGCCCAAATCTACTCCAATCACCGTCTCGACTTCCTTATCTTTCTTAAACTTCGGAAACTTAGAGTTTGCCATTTCGTAAGAAATACGGAGTTCATATCGGTGATTACGTTTTACAAGAACAGGGGCAGAAGCTTTCCATGCTTTCATATGACTATAAGCATACATGAAATCACAATCACGTATCACAAAAGTTTCCCAAATCCAGTCCTTACCATTATATAATTTCAGGCTTACGATATTTGTTTCTTCGCTGTTAAGGAATGTATTATTTCTGTAAAAGCACGGCATTGTGTTCTGATTTCGGTTCAGATATGGTCTGCAGCCATGCTTTCCTCCATTCTCCCAATTCTGCAACTGAGAGCGGTAAGACAGCATCAGTCCGATTGAAGTATTGATTGCATCGCGTCTGAGATAACTCGGAAATTTGTAAAATTCCTTATCGAAACGTTTATATACAGCATCATTATTCTCCGTGGAATGGATTAAACGTTCCATTTTCTGCTGTCTTCTCTGCTGTGCTGAAATAATAACTTTTCCATCATCGCCTGTTATACTTTCAAGAGATTTCAATTCGTCAAAATGACGTATTGCAATGTCAGAGATATAATGTACGGCATTGCGGTATATTTTAATTGTCTTGTCGAAAATATGATAGGCTTCTGTGATTTTTAATCCATATGATACTGTTGCCATACATTGACACCTCCTTGCCTTAAAATTTCTTACATACATATATAATATGCAGGATTTTTAAAAGTTTTGTCGTTTTTTGCGAAAAAAATGCAAAGTTTATTTTGCCAGTTTCTCGTAACAGCACTTACCCCGCCTAAACGTCAGACATGACATTTTTAGATGTCTGACGCTATAGACGTGGTATGCGTGCATGGCTATTCTAGTTTTTTATCAACAACAACTACAAGCTCTTTTTCAAACGGCTCTGAGAAGAATAATACTGGCTCGGATTCGTCATATGTTTTATCGTCTGAAACGATTTTGCCGTCCTCAACTTTAAACCATCCTATGACGCTTCCGATTTTGTTTTCTGTTGCTTTTGGGATATCCTTTTCGGCATCATACCCGCAATACACTACGACACGGTAGTCTTTCCCGGCAATCAGGTCTCCGATTGTCATCGTTGAATCAACTTTTGTATACATTTTTTGACCCCTTTCTTATTATATTTTTACAAAGACAATATGCTGGATTTTTGTAAAGGCAAAAAAAGAACAGCCTTTGGCTGTCCTATAATTTGAATGTGCTGGATTTTTTGTCTATCTTGTCAAGTATATATGACCTTAATACTGTCACATCCTTATATTCCTCTTCGTCAAGCTTTTTCAGTATTTTCCTCAGCGCTGTATCAGTAAAGACTCCGTCTTTGATAAAGCCAATTATTACCTGATTCCAGTCTGATTCATTGCTTAATGCGTCAGATAAAAACAGAGCTGCGTTTCTGGTAATATACGCCTTTGTTTTTGTGTCCGGATATATCTTTCGCTGTTCTATCGCAGCAGACCGGGCGATTGCATCTTTACTATAAGGATACATCGCCGGTGGCATTCTATTGTCGTTTGATTCAGCCAAACGGCATATAGCTCTTGCCGCTGACGGTATTTCGGTTAACATCTTCGGCATGATGATTACTGGCAGCCCTTCAATCTCAAGCTTCCAGATATTACAGTAATGACAGATACAGAGATTCCCGCCTCTTAATCCAATCTTGGTAATACCTGACCAGGACATATTTTCCATAACCTTTTTGGGTATATAGATGTATGAGGCATTCGGGAAAGCGGCAGCACCTATATTCTGCACTGTTGACGGTATGTGTATTTCATACATATCTGACTGGCCTGCACAGGAGGCAAAACCTTTTGAAGTGCCAACTGTGTTGAACGCGCCGGGGCCGATTGTCCTTAATCCTTCTGGCAGGTTGATTTCACTCATGGAAGTATTGTTAAATGCATCGCCTCCGATACCTCTTAGCCTAGCATGAAAAGTAAAGTGCTTTAAATTAATACAGCCAAAAAAGGCATAATCTCTAATTCTTTCCACATTTTTTCCACCTTCTACCTCTTTCAGATTCCAAGACCGAGAAAATGCATATTTATCAATGATTTCTACAGAGTCAGGAAGAACGACTTTATCAAACTTGCAGTTTCGGCATGCTTCAACAAATATCATCTTTGTACCGTCTGGAATGATAAGAGTTCCTTCTTTACCTTTCGGGCAGAGATAAAGATTCTCTCCGCTACCTGAATATAACAGGCCGTCTATAGTGCAAAACCTGTTATCCGGTGAAATAATCTCAAAACTTTCAACTGTCTGCAATGCAGCGTTGCGAAGTATTTTTGTGACATAGTTAACAGTCAAATCAGTTTTTGAGTCTTTGATTATAAGCTCCTTGATTGGTTTGTCAACAGTAATCTGAAAGTGTTTGTATCGCACCCTGTCCAAAAAGTGTTTCAGGTCTTTGAATGTGTTCACGGTCAGTGTTCTGCCGTCTTTAGATATTTCGGCACTTTTGTTCATTTTTTTTGCTCCCTTCTTTTTGTGTTGCTTATGTTACAGATTTAATATGCCGGAAGCAGAAAGAAAAAGAAACAGGGCTGACGCCCTGCTTCTTAGATACGAAATGTGTTTTGTGGACAGTTACTTATGGAGTTGAGGATATATGTTTTAAGGACAGTCAGGTTTTGAGTGTCTTCAACTTTCTCAACTTCTTTAAGCAGACGCTTCAATGCAGTATCCGTAAATACCTTATCATTGATAAGTCCGACCATAAGTTCTTCTCCGTTTTTAACTAACGGATTGCAGATGATGTTCTGGAATATTATTGAAATATTTCTTGTAATAAACCGTTTAAGATTTGTATTCGGGTATTTTCTGCATTGCTCTAATGCAGCAGTCAAGCCAGTTGCACTCTGGCTGTATCTGTATATTTCCGGAGGTATAGTATCTTCTGAAAGCATGAATTTATTGATTTCGTCTGATACCGCATCAAGCTTTGAGCGGTCTATGTCTTTCGGCATGATGATATCAGGCTTGCCATCAATTTTAAGTCTCCACATATTACACGGATAGCAATGCTGAAGATTTCCGCTTCTGAGGCATGCATTTATCAGCTTTCGGTTTACAAATGATGTGTGGACATTAGCAGCATTTGAAAACGCTCCTGGTTGAATATACCCTATTGATGACGGAATGCTAATATCATACATGCCATCAGGGCCAACATCAGCGTTTTTGCCATTATGCAGGGCCGCAGTGTTAAAAGCATCTCTTCCTACGCGCCAAATGCTGTCTGGAAGGTCTATTTCTGTCAATGCGGTGTTCATGAAAGCGCTGTCGCCAATTTCTTCTACCATATCTCCGAGTTCAAAATATTTTAACTTTTGGCAGTTTAGAAATGCGCCATTATAGATTTTTATTATTCCTTTTCCGCATTCCACTCTTTTCAGATTTGCATTGCGATAGCATGCAAACACACCGATTGATTCAACTGAATCCGGCAACACCAGCACTGAAAAGCTGCAGGCTGAGCATGATATATCAGAAATGCTTTTTGTTCCATCTGGAATTACGAGTACACCTTTTCTTCCTCGCGGGCAGAACAGCAGACGTTCTTTGTCTCCTGAATATAGCAGGCCGTCAACGGTACAGAAATATTTATCAGGATTGCTTATACTGATTGTTTCTAATCTCCTCAGAGGCTGTTTGTCTAGTAACTGCTTTATTTCGTGAGACTTCATATTGCATTTTGCTTCATTAACAACCAATTTTGTCACAGAATCAGGAAAGCCTCTTTGCGAAGATTCCAATGCGTGAATATATTTTTTCAGCGCAGTGAACGTTTCTACTGTCAAGGTATCTTCAATTACTTCAGCCCAGTTTTCGTCAGTTATATTCAAAATCATATCATCTCTTCCTTTCTTTATTGTTTTTTCATATACAATATGCCATTTTTTGACAAAAGAAAAAGCCTCTAAAAAAAGAGGCTTAAAAAACAGTCTTATGCGAACGTCGCGCACTGGAAAAATCCGATATGAGACTCCCAATCAAAACCATCCGGCACGTATGCCGCAAGTTTTTCCTTGAACTCTTTGACGATTTCCTCAGTAGACTTATATCCGTCGGCTCCAAGCAAATCCTGCGGGCGTGTAGACTTGTCAGTGTAGATGATATAAGAACCATCTTCCACATCCACAAATTTACTGCGGGCTGGCTGTTTGAACGGATAGAGTACTCCGCCAGAGTGTTCTTCTTCGAAGTATTCCACGCAGTTGAACAGTTCTTTTTTATGCTCGGCAGCAGTCCTTTCATTTACGCATGATTCAAGTGAATGAAAGTCTTCCAGCAGGCTCTGTCTGTATGCAGAAAGTAGAAAGAGTCACTTCCATATTCTGAAATCGTGCAATCGATAAAGTCAATGTCTCTATCGGTTACCCCATCCTTTCTGTAGGTTTCCAGGAGGTATCGGGTGAAAAAATCCCTTACTTCTTCTTTTTGAAACACTAACGCTGTTCCGCTTGTTGCACTCCAATATTCTGACATAATATTATCTCCTTCCTTATTCTTCGTTATTGTTTGATGTTATCACGATATCGCCTTCAACGTCAAGTTCTTCAGAGTCGCAGATATACTCTGCATTTTTCGGGAAAGGCATATTTTTCCAGTTCTTTTCCAGGTAAGCGACAGCTTCCTCACGTGTTGTAATATCGTCTGGAATATCAGCTGTTACCTGGCCGCAAACCTGGTAAATTACGTTGTAAGTTACTTTAGACATATTTTTGTCTCCTTTCTTGTTGTCTTGTTTTTTGATACACTCTTAATATGCTGAAATTTTTACATCGCAAAAAAACAAATCAATTGTCATTTGTCGGCAAAAATGATACAATTACAGTATACAAATCCGACAACTGGACACCGCCCGGTCCTGCCAATTGTTAAGAGAGATATTCCACCGGGTTTTTCGGTATCAGCCAAAGAGTACCGGCCAACCATGCATCCGAAATGTGCGGCGGCTCTGGCAGACAAAGACGGGAAAAGAAACTGATGCTTAAAGGAAGAACGGAAGTTACCGCGAGCAAGCGGGAGGATTTACACAAAAAAAGAGGCCGCAGAAATGCGGTCTCGTATTGTTTTTTGTACATCAGCATTCGGAATAAGACCACTTGCTGCGTTCTTCTTGTGAGCACCAATCATCAGGGTCAGGCCGTGCAGTGTAGAATAAGCAATTCTGGCAGATAGCACTGCGGCAGCTGACGGGTTTATCATTTCCTCGCATTACTCCAAACAGTTCTCCGGAGCAGGCGATTTTTGCGATGTCTTCTGAATATTTTTCTAGGTGTGTCATTGTGTTTTTTATCCTTTCTTTTTTTTGTCTGGAATATATATCCAACATGCCAGATTCTTGTCGGCAAAAAAATAAATACAGAACACTTTTTTGGGCTGTGTCCCGACACATGGTTGATTTTTTTTGTAATTTAAGCATATTAAGAAAGAAAGGAGTAATTTTAATGAAAGTAAAATATATATTCTTAATCATGCTTCTGTTAATACTAGCTGTATGCCTCACTGCATGTGCAAGCTATAATACACCTGACAAAGACTGGCCAACATATGATTCGATGTCGACGGCAGTCAATATAAGCTTTTTCTAACAAAAGCTCTATATACCCGATGCAAGGAGCCGTCATCATTTTGGATGATGATGGTTTCTTTGTGTTATACTGCCACAGGAACTCTATTCATCTGTTTCATGCGTCTCATATCATTTCACAAATGAACTTAGCGGCATCTTCTGTTCTTTTTCTTTCATAGCCTTAACCAACCTGCTTGTTCCGAGCCTGTCAGCTCCAAGACTAAGCATCAGTTCAGCATCTGAAAAGTCTTTGATGCCTCCTGCTGCCTTAATTTTAACGTCAGGACCGACATGCTTTTTCATAAGCACGATATCACCAGGTGTTGCTCCACCGGTAGAAAAGCCTGTTGATGTTTTGATGTATTCTGCACCAGCAGCAGTTACAATCTCACACATCTTAATCTTTTCTTCCTCAGTCAAAAGGCAGGTTTCAATAATCACCTTCAGCACTCTTCCATCGCAGGCCTCATGAACCGCATGGATTTCATCTTCAACCTTAGCATACTTCTTATCTTTCAGCATTCCGATATTGATTACCATATCAATCTCAGAAGCCCCGTTTTGCACCGCATCGCGTGCTTCAAATACTTTAACAGCCGTTGTGCTATATCCATTCGGAAACCCGATTACAGTACATACTGGCAAGCTGCTGTTTCGTCCTTTAAGGTATTTTACTGCCTGTTTTACATATGTCGGTGGTATGCAGGCAGACGCGGTTTCGTATTTAACTGCATCATCCAGCACGGTTTTGATATCCTCCCATGTTGCGGTCTGCGAAAGCAGTGTGTGGTCTACCTTATTCAGAATTTTGTTTGTAGTCATAGTTTTTGACTCCTTTCTTTATTTATATTTTTTTATATTTCTAATATGCCGGATTTGCCAGACAACTAAAAAAAGAAGAAGCTTACGCCTCTTCTTTAAGTATTTTTTTTGCTTTTTTAACATGTTGTTCCTGAAGCCCACCCTCAGACTCATTATTTACGAAAAAATCCGTCTGGACAAGATGGCCGCCAAGGCCAAAGCTTTCATAATGTTCTTCATCAAAATCATCATCCAGTGAGACGTAATTTTTGACCAAATCTTTATTATCAGCCAGCCATGCAGCAATTTCTTCTGGCCGGTTTGATAATATCATTGGCGTTACGTCCATAATCGTCATTCCGTATTTTGCGAGACATGATTCAAGATATTTGTACATTGAATGAGGGACTTTCGTTTCATCTCCACAAAGCTCTCTCCAAGAAGAAGACAATACAATCTTGCAGTTACATTGCTTGTATATTTTTGCCAGGCGTTCAACTGCCCGCATGTCTATCTCATCTTCAGGGTCTTTGTGGCTGTTTAGATATGCCCTGCTGTTTAGTACTCCGTCAACATCAAGAAAAATAATGTTTATTTTGTTTTTCTGCATTTAAATCTCCTTCCTTAGAGTGCAAAGTTGCACTTTATGTCGCTTAACGCATTAATGACATACGCTTTTAATATTACTGCGTTTTTCAAATAAGTATCTTTATTCATTTCAGAAAGCATTTTTTTTAATGCAGTATCGGTAAGTACGCCATCTTTGATAAGACCAATCATAAACTGTTCCCCATCTGGTTCTGTATGAAACACATTATACATGATTGTACTGATGTTTCTGGTGATGAACATTTTTGATTTTGTATCAGAGTACAGTTTGCAATGTTCTATCGCAGCAGCCAGTCCAGCACAGTCTGAATTATATGTGTACATAGTCGGAGCAGGCGCATTTTCTGTATTTATGAAATCACGCAATGCGGTAGCCGCTTCTTTAGGGCAAGAAAAACTTTTTGGCATGATGACCTCCGGCTTCCCATCAATTTTTAAACGCCATATATTACAATTGTAATTATGGCAAAGATTGGTGTCACGTAAGCCGATTTGGACAAATTTTAAACAGTCAACATAATCATCCATAAGACATTTAGCCGTTTGTTTAGACATATGAATCGCAGACGCATTTGGAAAAGCTGTTGTTCCAATATGTGTTACGGTTTCGGGCAGGTAAACAGTATACATCTGGTCATAATCTACAGGACGAGTTTCCTTATCTTCTATTATATCGATTGTATTAAATGCTCCGCCTCCAATCGTTTTAAGCCCGTTAGGAAATTTAATTTCTTTCATTTCATTCAAGGAAGCATAATCAAAAGCCGAAGAACCAATAATTTTCAGCTTCTCGCCAAACTCAAAACGTTTTAATCTATAGCAACGATAAAATGCAAATGGCTTAATATTCTGTATATTTCTTCCACCCTCCACCTTTTTTAAATTTAAATTAAAGGCAAACGCATTTTCTCCGATAGATTTAACTGAATCAGGAATTGTAACCTGGTCACATCGCACCCATGCGCATGCATAGTCGCAGATAAGCTCCGCTCCATCATGAATTACCAGATTTCCAGTCTTTCCTCTTGGACAAAGATACAACTTCTGTTTATTGCCAGAATACAGCATTCCGTCAATAGTGCAAAATCTATCGTCAGGGTTTTTGATTTCGACTGCCTCAGCATCTTGCAGTATCCCTCGTGACAACAATAATTTGACTTCATCAACGCAAAAATCACTTCTGGCGTTATTGATAATCACTTTTTTGAAGCGAGTCAAATACGGTATTGAAATCTGCCCATAAGATACCATGTCAAGATATTTTTTCAAGTCTCTGAAGCTCTTTGATATTAATGTCGCATTGTCGTCAGCTATATATGTTTCAGTATGCATATTTTTTACTCCTTTCTTTCTGCTTTACAAAGACAATATGCCGGATTTTGCCGGCAGAAAAAAAGCAGCCTACGGCTGCCTTCTGTTTCTTACAGACAAAAATTTGATTTTTGAGGTTTAATCGCATTTAATAGATATCCTTTGATTACTGCTAAATCATCTCTTCCTTTTTTGTTTGCTTCCAGTTTTGTTTGCTTCCAGCTCTGTCATCATTTTCTTTAATGCCGTATCGGAAAAGACTCCAGCCTGTATGTATTTTACAAGCTCTTCCGCTTCATCAGCATATACGTCAGCAATCTTCGCTGCGTGTTGCGTCAAAAACGTCTTGACCTGTTTGTCAGGATACAGTCTGCAGTGTTCTAACGCAGCAGCCAGAGCGGCATTTCCATAGCCACCATATACATGGCCACCATATTTATACAGATGAGGCATTTCGCCACCATCCGTATTTACGAAATCGTTGATTTCCTGTATAGCCAATGAATCAATAGTCTTTGGAAGTATAAGTTCCGGTTTATCTTTGACTTTTAATCTCCAAAATCTCGCCGCGTGGTATGTTTGCCTATTTCCGCTTTGCGTGCATGCTATCAGCAGCTTACGAGTTACGGTTTCAGTATACACTACTGACGCATTTGAAAAAGCGCAGAGTCCAATCTTTCTCAAAGAATTCGGAATGTGTATTTCATACATACCGTCAGGCTCTACTTCGACCATATAATTATCTTCAGTGATATGGGTTGTATGAAATGCTCCGTCCCCAACTGATTTTAATCCTTCAGGCAAATCAATGGTCTTCAATTCGGTATTTGCAAATGCCGAATTTCCAATAAACTTAACGTTTTTTCCAAGATTAAATTCCGTTAGCCTCACGCAATTGTAAAACGCATACTGGCCAAAACTTACAATCCCTTCTCCTCCGATTACTCTTTTCAACAAATTGTTGTCACCGCAGGCAAATTTCTGAAGGCGTTTCACAGAAGCCGGGATGATAAGCTCTGAAATCTGCGTAACGCTGAATGCATTTTGACATATGGTTTCTGTTCCGTCAGGTATTATTACAGTCCCCTTTCTCTGGCGGGGGCAGAAATAAAGCAGTTTACCGTTTCTTGAATACAGCATGCCGTCAATTGAACAAAGTTTGCCATCAGGATTCTGAATCTCAAACCATTCAAGATTATGCAGCGTTGCCAATATGTCGCGGACGTACTCAGCCGAGAACTTGCAGCTTGCATATTTAACGGTCAGTTTTTGTGTATCGTATACATCCCCATTCATGCTAATCAAATCGTCGAACGTATCAACTATGAGTGTCCTTTTTTTATTGTCCATTATTTTTAATTCCTTTCTTTGTGGATACTTTTCATATTTACAAAAACAATATGCAGGATTTTGCCGACAGAAAAAAAAAGGCCACAAAAATGCGGCCTCTAGTTTCCTCTTTTCTATCCCAATTAAGCAATATCTTCCAGCTTAAACACAATCCCCCTGCAATATACTTCACCGGCATCAATTACATAAAATGTCTCATGTGGAATTTTTGTCTCATAAGCCCATGGAATCACAACACCATTCTCATCTTCTGCCTCACACCATAAGGCATTAATAACGTTTTTGGTCTTATCTTCTTCTACTCCATTTTTTGAAATGTATACCTTACCGCCGTCAAAGCATCCTGCTTCGTCCTCAACAGCACCTTCAAATTCCATCAGGTCATCGGAAGCCCCGGTCACAATTACAAATCCATTCTCTTTTGCGATTCCAATATCCTCTTTTGAGAAAATCGGATATCCATTGTACTCTGTTCCGTTCAGTTTTTCAGCAAATTCTTTAAGTGTCATAATTTTGACCTCCTGTTTTTGTTTTTCTTGTATATTTTCAATATGCAGTTTTTTAGATTTTTTTTGTTGCTTTTTTAGATGTTTTTGAATCTATTTTTCCAAATATTTTTTTAGAGCTGACCACAGCACCGCAACCGGTGGCAGGATTTCTTTTTCTTCATCGGATAATCCTTTTGGCAGATTCTCCAAAAGCGAGTCGCATTCCTCAAAAATTACCCTCAGTCTGTCGTCGAATGAAGATTCTTCCGTTTCTTTCTGCTGCTCACCGTAGACGAATTTTTTCTCATTGTCGTCAAGCTCGAGCTCTTCCAGTACCTCATCGTCTAGTGCAACCAAATTGCCGTAATTCCATATCTGAATTTCTCCCGGCTTGATAGTCTGTTTCACGCCGTTTTTAGCGATAATTGTACAGTCTTTATTAGATGCGTTTTTTATGTAAAGATAATCTGAGTTATAGATTGCGAAATAATCTTTGCTGAAATCAATATCATCTGAAATGCTCGCCGGTGCCAGGTCTGCGTCATGCATATCTGCATATCCGAAGCGCTCCTCATCAAACTTAAGGATAGCAGCAGCTAAATCATCATAAGTTTCAACTGATTCCAGCATGTGATAAACGAATTTTCCGTTGCATGACGGGTACATATCTCCGTTAAACTGTATTGACATCCAATTTGCTGTGTCTGTGATTAATAAAAAATTTCCTCGTGTCATTTTTCTTACCTCCCGGTTTTTGTTTTGTTATACTTAATATGCTGAATTTTTATCGGGGAGGAATTTTTTTGCGAAAAAAAATCCGGAGAGGAATTCTCTCCGGTTCGTGAATGTGTAAGTTTTAGCTCTTATCTCTTATATTTAACAACTTCTTTTTCAGCCGCCATCATTTTTCCATTTTTATCAAATTTGATTTCCTTAAATCCGAACATGTCAACATAAAAATACCTGTCTCCATTCGGAAGATGCATCACAATGATATCAGAAATGCTCATTGGACGGCCTTTTCTGTCCAAAATTACACCATTATGCTCCATATAAAGCCTTTCGCACACTCTCTTTGCCTCAAACGTATCGCTGAATTCAAAAATTCCGCGGTAAACTTTTCCGTAATCAGAAAGCTGTGGAGAAGGGCTCTTCTTTATCGCTGATTTAAACGGGCAAAACACATAATCAGCCTCAGTTTGCAGTAAATCATAAAAGCAGAAATGTTCTTTCTCATCTTCCGGCTTAACAGTCTTCCAAACCCTGCTGACTCCCGCCAACACAGGCATGAACAAAACATCAGGTTTTGAAAACATTTTCGTGTATTTCTCAACATCATCATCAAAAATATCACAGAACTCATCTCCTGACCATCCACAGATAAAGAAATCACCGCGGATTACATCATGACTGTTACCAATTTTCAGAATTCGATTTGGCGTCAGGTCAGCCAGTTTTCCGACATCATTACAAACCAGCATTGCAGTTTCTGATAATGTGATGGTCTCAATATGTCCCATCACATATCTCTGCATATCCTTCAGATTGTTTTCAATTTCCTTAACAACAGGCTCTTCGTATTTATCAATTGCTAAAATTTTCATAATTTTGTCCTTTCCCGCCATCAGGCGTTAAAATCATTTTTTTTGTTTTCTTTTTGCAATTTTTAGCACCAGCTGAATCCATCGCCGGAATCAATACCATCCTTGACGATTTTTTTGAAATCAGCGAATTTTGCACAGTCTTTTCTGCCGGCATAGCCATATAAGATATTGTCATCGTAGTCTTTAATGACTTCATAAATTGACCGGCAATGGTCTGCATCCATCTCCGCATCACAATCGCTTTCATACAAAAAATCAAGGATGTCAGACATTTTGCCTTTGTATTTTTTATCCAGCTCAGCGATTTTTTCATCGTAGTCCTTAAAGAATGCTTTACGATTTGGATACCACATCCCTTCGCCCAATTTTTTGTAATGCTCAAAAATGTCTGGCGCTGCCAACTCTGCGACTTTAGTACGGAGACGTCTGAAGCCTCCACCTCCAAGGTCAATGGAGCGGCTTTTGCTCTTAATCGTCACACCCATCACGCAGCCTCCCCTCTCATTTCTGCCAGCAAATTCTCGTCCAATTCTTTCAGCTCAACCAGCATCTCATCATGGCTCTTTACTTCCTGTTCGGTAGTGATATGACGCCCGAAGTAATCCTTTCCCCTGCAGAGTCTACATGAACAGTGAATTTTGTTTTTGCTGTACTGGTGCAGATTGTCATACAACGGCAAACCATCATATGACCGTGCGAGGTCAATTCGCGCTTTCCTTTTCGCTTTTTTATAGTCGATTTTTCTCCGGTCTCCTTTTCTGCTATCTTTTGGAGTGCTGAAAAGAGACTCGGCCTCAGCGTCGGTGAGGTTGTTGTAAATGTCTAAAACTTCGTTATTCATTTTTTTACCTCCTGTCTTTGTTGTTATTTTTGTCGCTTTTAATATGCTGAATTTTGACAGGAAGAAAAAAAAGAGCAAAAAAAAGAACATGACTGAATGTCATGCTCTTCTACTGCTAACTTAATGGTCTTCATATTCAATTTCATCATCGTCTATAGACATATCAAAATAATCATTACTTTGTATTTTTTCGGCAGGCATACCGTGCTGAACAAAATCGCTCCATCCTTCATCTTTTGATGGATTACTATCTACCAGTCTATTATTCATAGCTGACAATAGGTTTGGAGAGATACTGCTGATTGAATCATTCGGATTTATCCAGGTTACATGAAGCGAAGTATCTTTTACGCCATATTCATTCGCAATCCCCAAATATTTTTCTCTTATTGGCTTGTCAAGATTGGTTGCTTCATATACGACAGAAGCGCCACTTTTTAAAGCTGTTTTGATTCTTGCATCAACTATTGCAAAAACAAGGCTTTCACTATAACTATCTGGATAATTGTCTTTGAGTTCTTGGCGAATTTTATTCGGAGAAATCAATACTGTACTATCCTTGTAATCTGCATTTATTACAATGTCATTCGTGATTTTAGAAGGGTCAAAAATAAGGCCAATATTCTTTATCGCTTTTGAGGCCGGATACAAGTTCACATCATCCATTTTTTTATTTTGTAAATCAGCATAAAGAGATTTGGCTAATTGAGATTTTCCTGAACCCGGAATTCCGCAAAGCATAATAAACTTTGGAGATTCCATTTTAACTTCTGGCTCTTTTACGATTGTGTTGTATTTGCTATTTTTTTCGGCTTGTTTTTCTTTATATAATGAAATCGTCTTTCCTCTTTGGAATTCTGATAACATTTTGGCTTTAGTGTCGTAATTTTTACTGATTACATCAGCCTTTTCTTCTGGAATTCCTGCATTTGCATACAGTTCTTTAACCTCGCCTGCGGAGGGGATGCTGTTTAAATCTACGGCAGTTTTATTTTTCACTTTTCCAAGTAATTTTTCTTCTCTTTTGTAAAAACTCGTAATCGGAATGTCTAAAATTCCGGCTCGGGTATATGGTGTTTTTCTTCCATCAGAATAGAACATACTGTTTCCGGAGTCGAATATTGGAGCCGGGCCAATTAATTTCATAGTATTTGGGTCTCGCAAGACGCCAAAATTTAACAAATGTTCGTCTGTATTCGTTATCAAGAAATCGGTCATTGTCTGATAGTCCATAAATTCTTGAATTTGATTGTAATCAATACCGTTTTCAACACAGATATTAATGTACTCGTCATATAATGCCTGACTGTTTTGGATTTTTCTGCTTTCCACCATTTCATAAGCCGACAACAATTCTATATTTTCTGAAGTAAAAGCCGGGCACTTACATTGTACACCTCTATCTTCGGTCATTTCAGCAGTGTATCTAACAAACTCAACATTTGAAGGCTGTCTGCTATGAACTATTGAGGCGAAAACTTCATTAATTGACTGCTGTCCGTAATATTTATAGCTTTCTTTGACCAATATTGGAGTTTTATGCATTAAATCCCAATATTTTTCCATCTGGCCGCCAAGAGACGCATTTGGGTCATACGACGTTGCGTTATGATATGGGATTTTTCCATGGCTATATGCAGCTAAATTCGCAAATTTAACGTTATTAAATGACAAATCAATGCCGCTTGGTTTAATCCAGTATGTATCAGTCATGCTTAATCCAAGATTTTTTGCCAGATAAACCTCTGTATTTAAGCAATTTGCGTTATTTATCACCTGTTGCATCGTTGCTCTTGACGCAGGAACAGCTCTCATCTCCCACCATTTTTGAATTTTCTTTATGTCACAGTTGCCTAGGTATGGAGACAGACCGTTTCTATCATCATGATATTCGGTGATTCTTCCTATGTTTTCGTCAAACAGTATTGTTCCACATTTATCATTTTTGTGCATTAAGATGTATTTTATCATTATTATTCACCTCCAATATATTTTAGTAATATGTGAATAGTATACCAAAAATTTAGTAAATTACAATTTATTTTGAGATAATATTAATATGCGGAATTTTGTAGGAAGAAAAAAAATGGTTTCCAAATACATGTTGAAATAAGGTTTTATATGTGATACAATATGTCTATAAATTAGTGTTCTAATTATAGACGCTTGATAATGGAGGAGAAAATATGAAGAAAGAAAAGATAGATGATAATCAATTGACATTCTTTGATGTCATTGATGGCGGAAAGCATGAAGAAGACAAGAAGAATATAATGAAATTTAAAAAGAAGCAATTGATTGATGTGCAATATGCTCCTTATGAAGAGATGTTTTCTGGCTTTAATAAAATTCAGGCGATTACGTTTTCATATGATTTAAGTTTCATAAACAATATAATGAAATATTTTGATACAGCTGAAATCATTTTAGGAGCAAAGTTTATTTTTGATAAAGATGAAATGCTTCCAAGGCTACTTGCTGATGCAGCAGCATTAAAAAATGACATAACAAAGGATAAAAGACTTTCAAATATGCTTAAAAACGGAGACTTGATAATTAAAGTGTCAACATCTATTGTTGACCACAGAAAACTGTATATTTTAAGTGCAGACGATGGTAGAACAAGAGTCCTTTCTCCTTCTGCTAACCTGTCATGGAGCGCATGGAATGGCAGTCATCTTGAAAATTATGAGTACGATGATGGAGAGGCTGGATATGAGGACGCCATCAATGACTTTGAAGTTGCATGGTCATTGGCAGAAGAAATACCTTATGCATGTTTTTCAGCTAAAATCTCTGAAAATGCCGATGAGGATATTGTAGCTGGAAATCCAATTGTAACAAAAATAAAACAGACAAATTCAGTTATTGTGTTACGTCAGCAAATGGACGAAGAAACGATTTCTCTTACAAGGCGTTGTTTGGATATAGAAAATGATATTGCCGAATATAAAGAAGTTACAAAAAATATCGGATTAAAGACAGACAAAGGTGTTACTATGATTTCGCCTCAGCATGTTAAAAAAATTGAGACAAACATGAAAAGGACTATTAGAGCAAAGAAGCTTAATGTTGAGGAACATACGAAGGCATATCCAAAACTAACATTTGACTATGATGAAGAAAAAGCGTATCTTGATGAGACAGAAATGGATTTAAATCCGCCCGATGAAGAAATTAAAAATGATATTGATGAAATTTTAAAAATATTTGATAATTTTAAAGCATTCATTAATGGAGAAAAAAATCTACAACCAAATCATTTTAAACTGATGACGGCGGTGCTTAGTTCGCCTTTTACGGCACGGCTTAGATGTGATGCTTCATTACTACAGGTCGGAACATCCAGCCTTCCACTTTTTCTCTTGCTATCTTCTGCAAACGCCAACTGCGGCAAAACTTTTATGATGTCTGCTTTATTGAAAATGATGACAGGCGAAACTCTTGATACGCAAAAAGGCGTTAATGTATCAAAAGATATGCTTGAAAAAGAACAGATTTGTATTAAAGGTATTCCAATTTTTGTTGATGAAATAAGCGGCAGATTTATTTCTGATAAGGAAGATTTTCTTAAAGACCCTGAGCGATGTGAAAAAGGACAAGTCAGTACGATGCCGCTTATTGTATTTGCAAGCAATAATGTTCTTTCATTAGAGGAAAAGTTTAGAAAGAGGATGATGTTTATTAATTTTGATGGAGCAATGCCAAGCACCATTGACCAGAGCGCTTACAAAAGCCGAGGTATTGCTATTGTTAATAGACTGGGCACGGCTTTTTTTAGAGAATATCTGCGGCGCATGATTCCACAAATTAACGGTATTATCAACTATATGTATGATGTAGAACATCGTGAGGATGGTTATTATCCAGACGTTATGGCTATTTCATCTCAAACAATCATTGACATTTTGACAGATTATGGATATGATATTCCTAATTATGTTAAGCGACTTACTTGGAATGATGATTATTCTGTCAATTCCGTTTCTGTTTCAGAAGATTTTCTTGAACAGATAGATTCTCTATATAGAACAAACAGAAAAGATTTTAAAATTGATACAGTTACTAATCTCGTAAGTATAGAGCTAGGAAGGAATAAGAATATTGAAAAAATGTTTGAGTCATGGTCAAGGTCTTTACCAAATGAAATTGGAGCAACCGTAATTCCGTCGAGAGATTTATGCAGAATTGATTTCCGTAAAGATAAATTGGAAAAATTTTTAGGGCATTCTCTATCAACAGGATTTTTGTCATTCCTTCAAGGAAAAATAGGCTTTGGTAGGTGATATTGTGTGATGGTATATTTATATACAAAAACAAACGAAGAGCTAAGTTCTTTTGATGAAACGATTTCTGTTGTACGAAGTGGGATTAATGGTTCAGCAAATATCTTATTTTCAACGGAAAATCGAAGATGTTTTCGTGAATTAGAGCATATAAAATGCTCTTGTAATCCAGGTGACATTATTATTATCAGTAATTTTGAATCACTTGGTATGAATGATACTGATATAAAAGAAAATCTTGATTTTTTTATACAAAACTCAATCAAACTTGTAATTAAAGACATACCATCAACTTACGAATATGGAGTTGGTACATCTACAAATATAGCTGTTATAAGAACAATTTTTGACTTAATAAAGTCAACAAACCAAAAGATTACACCAATCCGTACTTCCAGGCGCGCTGGCGCCGGTCGTACTAAATTGGATTTTCCAGAAAGTTGGGAAGAACTATACACAAAATGGGAGCAAAAAGAAATCACATCAAGTGAATTTATAAAGCAAAGTGGCTTAAAAAAAGCGTCGTTTTACAATCTAATGGCAGAATACCGAAAAATTTTAGAGACAAACAAAAAATACAAAGAAAAGTATGGTTGTTAAAATAATGTAAAGCATAAGCGGCAGAATAGTTTCTGCCGCTTTTTAATGTTTAGTTCTTTGAATTTTTTACTCAGCGTTATATATTTCTTCAATCAGACGCGCCGCTGCCTCTGGCATAGACATATCATCATAAACTATATCTTCGTATAGCTTTTCAGCATCGATAACGGTTACAAATTTATTATTTTTCAAGACCTCTATTGCAAATATTCTCTTTTTGAAATCACTTCCATCTTCCTGCTCAAAATCAGGAATATCTTCCACAAATTTAATCTTACAAACATAGCTGTTTCCAAGCTGTTTCATCATATTGTATTTAATATTGCTAACGATGTCATAACTTTCATATTCTTCATTACTCATATTGTTCATGGTGAATTCGTCGAAATCATCTTCACATTCCTCATTGTCTATGTCATCTGTATAATCTACAGCAGGGAAATCTTGAAACTGACCAATCGGTTTGGCATGATTAAAATGCATTTCATTCCTCTCATCTTCAACACACAGCATATCATCTAAATCATACTGAAGATTATCGATGTCATAATCAATATTAACGTTGTCAAAGTTACCACGACCAATTTGACCTCTTAAGCGTCTGTCGGATTGTTCAAAAAACTGTGCATATCCAAAATCAGATTCCTCATCAGTCTTTAATTTATCATATTTCTTTATTGCATTTTTATATAATGCCTCTGCTTTTTTATTACGTTCAATATCGCTTAAAGTAAAAATGACTATATACATGAAAGCTTCTTCTCTTGTCATCTTATATGTTGAAATTTTTTCATAAAAGTTGTTTAGCGGAATTTCTTTATGTTTTCCAGACTCCGTATGCTCTACATTAAGAACATATTCTATGTTATGCCCAAAAGCTGTTTCGTTCAATAATTTACATTCATAATCATCGCCAATAGTATTTGATAATGGTTCTATCAAATTTTCCAAAAAAGTTTTGATATCGCCAAGCTCTTGGTTTTTGTTTGCCGTTTTTTTATCCATATCGAACACCTTTCTTTATGCGTATCTTTGGAAATATATTATTTGTTTTATAATATCATATATTAGCGACTTTTACAATTTTAATATTATCTATCACTTTTCTCATTATTACATTTCTTACACAGCATCTGCAGGTTTTCATCCACAGTCCTGCCGCCCTGGCTCCACGGTACAATATGGTCTCCGTCCATCTCTGTCAAGTCAAACACCTCTCCACAAATCGCGCACTTATGCTCTTGTTTTTCATAAGCTCGGCGCTTTTGCGCTTCTGAAAACGTCCTGATTGACAAAAACTTCTCATCATGCTTCGTTCTGTCTGACAGCAGGTATCTTATAATCCCGGCGTTTTTAGTAACATCATCATCCATCAAAAGCTGCTTCATATCAGTCTCAAGACTGTTACTGTTATACTGCTTATCATGAAATTCGTTGTATAAAATCCCCCAATCCTGCACATCCGTTACGCCTTTTCTTGCATTCGGAAAAAGCATCTTCGCCCAGTTAATAACTGTCTGAAAATATAACCACAGCTCATTCGCATCTAAGTCATGCTGATGTTTCGCCATATACATCTGACCAGATTCCAGCCCGTCACGGTCTGCAATCCACGCCAGCGCCTTTTCCAGATAATCCTGCCGAATCGGATTTCCTTTGATATATCCCTCAGCCATCTGACCGGCAACGCAATTCCTTTTTGAGAAATAGTTTTTCGCATCAGCCAACCATGTCCCAACGTATGTCGCATTTAAAAGCTCCTGATTTGTCAGCACTAGCCCGGCAATATTGATACGCTTAAACCACTCTAATTTTTCTTCTTCCGTTCCGTCACAAACTTTCACATCAAGTTTATAATCCAAAAATTTCTGCTTTTCATCTTCCGTCAAGTTATGGAAGAATTTATCATTTCCATTGATTTTTACAGGAAAATCCCCGTTTACATACTGACAGAGTGAGATTGTACGCTGCTGCCCGTCAAGGAGTTCAAAACCCTTCGGGTTCGGAGACCAGTACATTAAATTTAACGGAAATCCACTCATTACCGTATCGATTACCGCATTTCTCTGAGCCTGCTGATAAATATACTCTCGCTGATAAGGCGGCCTTAAGACCAGCTCACCGTTTAATCCATAAACTCCACCATCTCCATCATCGACATAACTTTCAGCAACCTCTCTGATGCTGATTTCTTTTGGTTCTATTTTCAATTTTCTTTTCCTCCATTTTTGCTTATTTTTTTTCTCTTCATCTACCGCTCTCTTCAGCGCAAAAATCCTGCCTTCGATATCATAGCTTCCGCCATTGCGCTTACCGTCTTCACCTGGTCTCTTTCCGGATGTTCTTTAAGCTTCTTTCTTTTTCTATTACCTTTCGGCGTTGAAGATTTGGTTATTGTTGTTGTTCATTTCTTTTATGCCTTTTTTGCTGTCATTTTTGTCTTTTATAGCTTACGGCGAATCACAATCCTCGCATAAACAGAATGCACATATTCGCCTGTTTTTTCGTTGTAAAGAAAATTTCCTTTTTTAGGTTTTTCTTTTATGACCGGATTTCCGTTTGCTTTTCCTCCCGAAGCGCCTGTGTATGACATATCTTGCCGCATTTCGCGAAAGCTGTTATAAAAGCGCAAGTTTGGAATGCCGGCCTGTTCATCGGTGCTTGATTGAAGCATGCCAATAATCTCAAATTGTTCAGGGCTGTATTTATCAAGAAATGTAATCGGAACTCCAAAAATTCCATTACAATACCTGTCTGACAAAGATTCTTGCGTATTTCCGTTTTCCGGCGATATGCCATCCATCACTTCCAGGCGAGAGCAATTCAGAGCTTCTTTCTGATGCAGATTCGTGCGTAGACAGTCCGCCTCTGCTCTGCTCTGCTCTGCTCTGCTCTGCTCTGCTCTGCTCTGCTCTGCTCTGCTCTTAGCGATTATATTTTTGGAATCTTTTTTGTCAATATTTTTTTGCATTTCTTTTTTACTTTCTGAAAGCGTTATAGAAGCATCTTTATCTTTAATAAGCCCGTGAGATTTTACTGGCACGTTTTCAGTTTTTCGGTAGTCGTTAGCGTTGACGATTTCAAACTGGTCAGGGCTGTATTTGTCAAGGAAGGTAATTGGCACGCCGGCAACTCCGTTACAGTATCTTTCTTGCAAACAAGCGCTTATATTTTCGCTGCTTGTTGATGAGAGGCTGTGCAATTCCTGATTCTGCAAACCACAAACCGTTACTGAATCCCTTTCCTTCTGACTCTGTTGCTCCAATGATTTCAAACTGTGCTGAATTGTACTTGTCAAGGAAGGTGATTGGCACTCCAAAGATTCCGTTACAGTATCTTCTGTATGAAGATTCTGCTGTACATTCTCTTTCCATGAACATATCCTCGGCCTTTGTCGAGAGCAAGTGAATATTCGTTTCCGACAATTCGGAATTGCTCTGGGCTGAAGCAGTTGAAGAACGTGATTGGAACTCCAAGCACTCCTCGGTGATACCTGTGTTGCAGGTTTCCTGTGTTGCAGGTTTCCTGTGTTGCAGGTTTCCTGTGTTGCAGGTTTCCTGTGTTGC
>OLQV01000226.1_pt1 | contig 59261 bp, 53 predicted proteins | sample 1672371 | NCBI WGS metagenome assembly OLQV01 (sample SAMEA3136676, study PRJEB25190) | human gut metagenome
GCCTTGAAGCAGTCGTGGTCCATCCACATCCGGTAGATGCGGCCCTCAACCTGCTGGGGCTCATACACTTTCGGTAGCTCTTTCATTGGTTTTCTCCTGTCTTTATGGTAAATTTCTGATTTTTAATGCTTGAAAAGCTGATACTTGGCCTTCATGAGCTGCTTTTGGCGGCGCTCGGAAATGTCGTAGTATTCCACGGTCTTATCGCCCTTGAGCCAGCGATCCATGCAGCTGCGGAACTCCTCGACCGTGCCCTCGCGGAGCGCGTCCTTGGGCAGCGCAAGGTATTGTCTGGAGCGCCCGCCGCCGCGGCAAAGCTCAAAAATGCGGTCGCTCTCGGTCACGCGGTTGAGATTTTGGAAGTCCCACTCGCCGGCCTTGCCGTCCTCGTTGTAAATTTCAACGGCGGGGCTGTCCTCGGTGATCTCAATGCGCAGCACCTTATTCAGGTCGGCGTAGGTCTGATCTCTCCGCCCGCGGTAGAGCAGCTTGAGAAACGCCTTGGGGTTGCCGCTCGTATAGTCCAGATAGCCCTGCTGGAACAGGATCACGCCGACGACCAGCGCCGCGACCTGCACGGCCTCCGTCATGTCCTTATGCCGGAATACGACGATCAGGACGCACAGCACGACCGTCGCCGCGCACAGTATGACAGCCCTCGTCCAGTTGCGCTTGCGGTTGCTGACGTGGCGCAGCAGAATCTCCTGCTCGGCGGCGAGATCGTAGTCGCTCGCCTTGGCTTCAAATACGAATTTCATCTTCTCTCTCCTGTTATCGTTTTGATTTTCGCTCAGATATATTCCACCGTTTTGCCGGTCTTGGCCTCGATGAACGCGCGGAAATCCGCACTGTCGCCGACCACAAAGCGATCCTCCGGCAGGATATAGGCGTGCAGCTTGTCCACAAAGAGGAAATAGCGGTCCCGATAGTGATACAAGCGCTCGAACGCATGATACGGCACCGATGCCGCGGCTTTGCTGCTGCTCTGCGCCAGCCCCTCGTCGCTGAATTTTATGGTCAGGTTCTCGACCTGAAGCGACTGCTTTCTCGCACCCCATGCGTTCAGGCGGTTGCGGAAAAAGCCGAGCACCAAACACAGCCCGCCAAAGAGCAGCAGCGTTGCGGTAAGATCGGATATTTCCCGGTCTGACCACAGCATCAGGATGCCGGAAAGGAACGCAAACAGTCCAACCGCGAAGCCGAATACGGAAATGATGCGGCTGCTCCATTTGCGCGTTGTCTTACCTGCGAGCTTGCTCAGCGCACGGAAATCCTCCTTCCGGTAGCTGTGGTCAAAGCGCAGCACAAAGTAGTCCATAGAGCCTTCCTTTCAAAGAAAAACGCCCTGAGCATTTCTGCTCAGGGCGAACCAAAAAGTCCGTGTTACCACCTGAATTCCCGCCGTTGGGCGGACACTCGCGACTCTGTAACGGGAGTTCCCGTCCGGCCTACTGCATCGTTCAGCCCGGCTGCTCCGCGGTGACTTCGGCGGCCCGCTCACGAGGGACTTGCACCATCCGCCCTCTCTCTGCGCTTCGTGAGCCGCGTACTCTTCCGCTTCCTTGCATTTTCGGCTGTTATTATATGCAATATCGACCGATTTGTCAAGACATCTTGAGGATCTCGCGCTTGAGCCGCGCGATGATACGCTTTTCCAGCCTTGAGATGTAGCTTTGCGAAATGCCGAGGTAGTCGGCGACCTCCTTCTGCGTCTTTTCCTCCCTCCCGCCGAGGCCGAAGCGCAGCGTGATGATCTCGCGCTCGCGCTCGGAAAGTCGGCTGACCGCGGTCGTCAGCAGCTGGCGGTCCACGTCGTCCTCGATGGGGCGAAGCACCGTGTCGCCGTCCGTGCCGAGAATATCCGAGAGCAGCAGCTCGTTGCCATCCCAGTCCGTGTTGAGCGGCTCGTCGAAGCTGACCTCGACCTTCTGGTTGGCATTCTTGCGCAGGTACATGAGTATTTCGTTCTCGATGCAGCGCGAGGCATAGGTCGCGAGCTTGATGTTCTTGTCGCTGCGGTAGGTGTTGATGGCCTTGATGAGACCGATGGTGCCGATGGAGATAAGGTCCTCGATGTTGATGCCAGTGTTGTCAAAGCGACGGGCAATGTAGGCGACGAGCCGCAGGTTGTGCTCGATGAGAATTTGCCGCACCTCAAAGTCGCCCTCGTCGAGCCGCGCAATCATCTGCGCCTCCACGTCGCGTGAGAGCGGCGGCGGGAGCGTGTCGCTGCCGCCGATGTAGAAGATCCCCGCGCGCGGCAGCAGCCCGTGCCGTGCAAGCCACGCGCAAAGCCTATTCCAAAGCCGCCTGAACCAACTCATGTGCTCCCTCCTGTTCCTCCATGCGCCATACGCCCTGAAAGCCGCTGTCGCCGTAAATGTCCGGCGAAACGGCGACCAGCCGCCGTCCCAGGTCCCTGCCGTTCACGCGAACGCTGTCGCAGTAAAACGCCCGCAGCACCCTGCTGCCGCCCGCTGTCGTGCAGGAAAGCGTTATGTAACCCTCCTCGCGCTCCGGCAGCAGCGCGCGCAGGGCGCTCTGCCCGATGACCGGAACGCTCTCCCCGGTGAGGGGATCGGTGAGCAGATTGCCGCTGTCGTGCAGCAGCCGGAGCGTAACGGTCTTCCCGCTGCGCGTAAGCGTCACGCGCAGAAGCTCCCCACCGTCGTGCCGCGCTCCGCCGCGAAAAACGGTCGAGAGCAGTAGATAGGTCACGCCCATCGCGCCGAGCAGCACGCCCCACGGAAGCTGTGCAAAGATCACGCCGCGCGCGACGCGCTCCAATGTGCCGCAGCATTGGCCGAGCAGCAGCACGCCTCCGCCGAGAGCGCAGGAGAGCAGCAGCGTCAGCAGTCCCAGCTTGAGCGCCCGCCCCGTGCCGCGGAAGGCGAGCAGCGCCATCCCAACGAACGCCGCAGCGGTCAGCCACGGTGAGCACGGCAGAACGAGCCGGAGCACGGCGTAGGCCGCGCCGAAGGCCGCCGCACCGAGGAGCCGCAGCCGCGGCACCGTCCGCCCCGCGAGCCGCGCCGCCGACAGCAGCAGCAGATAGTCCGCCGCGCCGTTCACCAGCGCCGCAAGGTCCCAGTAGACCACCATGCCGGTCACCCCCCTCCATGCCGTCAGCATACCACAGCGCGGACGCGGAAAAAGGACGAAACAGGGCCGTCCGCACAAAATGTACGGACGGCCCTGCATTCAATTCTCATTATACAAGAAACGGAATGACCATGCTCGCGAGCAGCGAGACGATCATCACGACCACCAGAATGAGCGCCATCGCGCGCGTTTTCTTATTCATCGGCTTTCTCCTCCCGTTCGAGAATCTTCTTAATGCCCTTCTCTGCCTTGGCGCGCGGCAGCATCACCTCATGGCCGCAGCCGGTGCATCTGAGCTTCACGTCCATACCCACGCGTGTGATCTCAAAGATCTTCTCGCCGCAGGGGTGCGGCTTTTTCATTTCGACCCTGTCACGGAGCCTAATGTCCATCGGCATTCTTGATCGCCTCCCAGTATTTTGCCGCGGCCTGCTCGACCTTGTTGTCGCCGTAGCGATAGTAGACCGCGTTTTTGATCGGGTCGGGCAGGTATTGCTGCTCCACCCAATGGTTTGGAAACTCGTGCGGGTACTTGTAGCCCTGCTCGCGCTCGAGGCCCGTGGAGTCCGCGTGGACGTTTTGCAGCTCACGCGGGATATCGCCGGTCCTGCCGCGCCTGACGTCGGCCCACGCCGCGTTGATGCCCTCGACCACGCTGTTGGATTTCGGCGCGGTGGCAAGCAGGATCGCCGCCTGCGCCAGCGGCAGCTGCGCTTCGGGAAGTCCCAGCTGCATCGCGGTATCCACACAGGCCTTCACGATGGCGACCGCCTGCGGGTACGCCATGCCGATATCCTCGCTCGCCGAGCACAAAAGCCGGCGGCAGGGCGTCACGAGGTCGCCCGCTTCAAGGAAACGCGCAAGGTAATGGAGCGCCGCGTCCGGGTCGCTGCCGCGCAGCGACTTCATCAGCGCCGACGCCATGTCGTACATCGCGTCGCCGCCCTTATCGTAGCGCATCGCGCTGCGCTGCGCCACCTGTAAGGCGTCTTCGCTTGTCAGCAGAAGCTCGCCGTCCTTTGTCTCCGCCGCCTCATAAAGCAACTCACAGGCGTTGATGGCCTTGCGCACATCTCCGCCGCATTGGGTCGCGAGGAGCATGGGCACGTCCTCCTCCCACGCAAGCGGGAGCGGGCTGCGCTCCTTGAGGATGCCGAGCGCCCGCTCAACGGCGGGCAGCAGCTCGCGCGGCTCGACCTGCTTGAACTCGAACACCGTCGAGCGCGAGAGCAGCGCGTTGTAAACATAGAAAAACGGATTCTCCGTCGTGGACGCGATGAGCGTGATGGAGCCGTTCTCCATGAACTCCAACAGGCTCTGCTGCTGCTTTTTGTTGAAATACTGAATTTCGTCGAGGTAGAGCAGAATGCCCCCGGGCGCCATCAGCGTGCCGACGCTCGCGATGATATCCTTCACATCCTGTAAGCTCGCGGTCGTCGCGTTGAGCCGGTAGAGCGTTTTATTCGTCTTGTTGGCGATGATGTTGGCGATGGTCGTTTTTCCCGTGCCGGAGGGGCCGTAGAAGATCATGTTCGCGCTCGTGCCCGCGTCGATCAGACGGCGCAGCACGCCGCCCGGTCCGATCAGATGGCGCTGGCCCACGACCTCGTCCAGGCTCTGCGGGCGAATTTCGTCCGCAAGCGGTCTTGTGCTCATGCTCTCCCCTCCTCAATTGCTGCGGCTGCATTTCTCCGCGTCGATGGCCAGCACGACCATCAGCGCGTGCAGCGCGTCGGCGGGGTCCGCCACGTCGATGACATAGGTGTCCGTCCAGTGGAACAGCTCCTTGCCGATCGTCGCGACCGTGCCGCGCGAGGCGCTGACGATGGTGTAATCCCATTCCATGAACTGCCCCTCGACCGCCCAATCGCTGCCCTCCACGGTGAAGTGCGGCACAAAAAACGTAAATTCCTTTTTGATCGTGCCGATGCAGCGGTCGGATTCATACAGGTCAAATTTCGGCAGGAAGGTCAGCACACGCTGCTGCACCGTGCCGATGTGCTCGCCGGCGGCGTTGAGGATATGTAAGCAATGGCCCCATGCGAGCTTGCCCTCGACCGTGAAGACCGTCGCACCGTTATCGTCATAAATGTCATAGCTGTCGAACCATGAAAAAAAACGCTGCTTGAAGAGTAAGCGCATGGCGGCACCTCCATTTCCTCGGTGCTTTTATCATAGCATATTTTTTCTCGTTTGCCCACACTTTTTCTGTCGATTTTTTGGGAAATGTGTGGTATGCTTTTGGCAAGAATGATTCGGGAGGTCGCCCCATGAAATCCAAAGCCGCTGTCCGCCGCATCGTCGAGGCGCTGAAGAAGCTCTACCCCGACGCCCTGTGCTCGCTGCAATACCAAAAGGATTATGAACTGCTTTTCGCCGTGCGGCTCTCCGCCCAGTGCACCGACGCGCGTGTGAACATGGTCACCCCCGCGCTGTACGCAAGGTTCCCGACGCTCGAGGCGTTCGCCAACGCCAGCTATGAAGAGGTCGGCGAAGCCATCAAGTCCTGCGGCTTTTACAATACCAAGTCCAAAGACCTCGTCGAGTGCGCGAAAATTCTCCTTGAAAAGTACGGCGGCAGGGTCCCCGGCACGATGGAGGAGCTGACGAGTCTCCCCGGCATCGGACGCAAGACCGCGAACCTCATTCTCGGCGACATCTACCACCAGCCCGCCTACGTCTGCGACACGCACTGCATCCGCATCACGGGCCGTCTCGGCCTCACCGACGGCAGCAAAGACCCATTGAGCGTGGAAAAGCAGCTGCGCGCCGTCCTCCCGCCGGAGGAGTCGAGTGATTTCTGCCACCGCATGGTGCTCTTCGGCCGCGACCGCTGCACCGCCCGCAAGGCGAACTGCGACGGCTGCCCGCTGCGCGCCGACTGCGACTTCGGGAAGGCACAGAGCAAGAAGGCATAAAACAGAAAACCGGAAAGCGTGTCTGCGATTTCGCAGGCACGTTTTTTCGTTCCCGCTCATATACTGCTTTGAACGAATCGGAACGGAGGCACGGACATGGATCAAAATACCGCTCAGCTCATTGAAAAATTCCGCAGGAATCCCGCCATGGCGCAGTCGCTCCTGCAATCCGGCGACGGACAGAAGCTCATGCAGATGCTCACTCGGCAGGATGGCGGCGCGGCGCTCAACCGCGCGGCGCAGAGCGCCGCGATGGGCAACACCAAGGAGCTCGCGGCGATGCTCTCGAGCCTGATGCAGAGCCCCGAGGGCATGGCGGTGATGAGCCGCATCAGCGAGAGCGCAAAAAAATAAGCGAAACGGAGGGCAGGCCGCATGAGCGAGCTGGAAGACAAACTCAATAGCCTGCTCTCCAATCAGGACGCGATGGCGCAGGTCATGCAGCTCGCGCAGAGCCTGTCGCAGTCAGGCGTAGGAGCGGCAGACAGCGGGAGCGCGGCTTCGCCTCCTCCGCCGCAGAGCGGAGCAGCGGCCGGAAATGCCATGCCGAGTGCGGGCGACCTGAATGCCATGCTCTCACAGCTCACCGGCGGGCTGGATCCCGCGCTTTTATCGCGGCTCCTGCCGGTGCTGAGCCAGATGAACCGGAACGAGAGCAGCGAGACCTCCGCGCTCCTCTACGCGCTGCAGCCCTTTCTGCGCGACAAGCGGCGCGACAAGGTCGCGCGGGCGGCGCAGCTCGCCAAGCTCATCCATCTGGCCAAGGTATTTCTGACGACGCGGGAGGAGTAGCCGTGTACAATCGTTATCTGCGCAACGATCAGGGCGTTTACACCTGCGTCCCGCAGGAGGAGCCGCGCCGACCGCCGCCTCCGCATCGCGAGCCTCCCCCAAGGGAGCCGCCGCGGGATACGCCTCCTCCCCCGCCGAACGGCGGCGGACCGGAGGCCGACAGCGGCGCGTTCCGCGAGGGCATTCCGTTTCTCGACAGTCTTTTGGAAAAGCTCCATCTGCAGGATCTCGACGGCGCGGACCTGATGCTGCTGCTCCTGCTCTTCTTCCTCTTTGAGGAAAAGGCGGACGACGAACTGCTCATCGCCCTCGGATTGCTGCTCATTCTATGAAAAACGACTGACCGCCGGTCAGTCGTTTTCGCTTTGTTTTGTTGTCTGCGCTGCGGCCACCGGCTCGTAGAGCACCGTTCCGTTCGGCAGGGTGAAATCCTCCGCGTCCACGCCTTCGTAGCTGACCGTCAGCGCCGCCATGCGGTAGACGACCGCATCGTCGCATTCGCGCTCCGCCGCGGCAAGCAGCCCGGAGCTTACGCTGACCCAGTAGCGCTCGACATAGCCCGCCTCGTCGGGCTCGGTCTCCACATAGATGCAGTTCACACCCTCGAGCGCGCGGTAATCCGCCGCCGCGATGCGCTCCGGCGGCAGCGCGAGGATATCCTCATAGGTCAATATTCCCTGCTCCGCGTCCTGCGTGAGCGCGGAGGCACCAGAATAGACCTTTCGGCTGCTGCCGTACCAGATGTAGACCGCATCATCGCCGGTGATGACATGGCGGGTCTGCCCGTCCGTCTCCGTGACGTCGAGCCGAAGCCAGCCGTCTGCGGCAGCCGCCGTAATGACGCTCACGCCGCTGCCGCCGCTCCAGTAGCGCTCGACCGTGATGGTGCGCGTGTAAACGCGCGGGCGCGCGAGCACCTCAATGGCGCTCTGCACTGTGTCGGGCCGGACCTCCACGCGGTCAACGGCCTCGTTGTCCACAATGGGACCGCTCGGCTCCGTTGTGCTCGGCTCCGGCGGCAGCACGATCTTCTCCGGCTCGCGCAGACTGCCGCGCACCATAAAGGCGACGACGAGCAGGACCAGCAGGATGCACGCGATGCCGATCGGCGTCATTTTCTGTTTTCCCATCCTGCCGCCTCCTTTCCGCCGCAGTCCTTTAAGCCCTGTGATCCTCCGGCCGCTCCGCGCGCAGGCCGAAGTACCATTCGATCGCGTCCGCGATGCGCGCGCAGGCGTGACCGTCGCCGTAGGGATTGACCGCGTGGGCCATCGCCGCGTAGGCGGCGGGATCGTTCAGCAGCTCGTTTGCCAGCGCAAGGATCGCGTCACGCTCCACGCCCGCGAGCTTCACCGTGCCGGCGGCGACCGCCTCGGGGCGTTCCGTCTCGCGCCGCAGGACAAGCACCGGCTTGCCGAGCGCCGGGGCCTCCTCCTGCAAGCCGCCGGAGTCGGTCATGACCATATAGCAGCGCGCCATCAGGTTGTGCATCTCGTCCGCGCTCAGCGGCGCGATCAGATGTACGTTCCCGATGCCGTCCAGATGCCGGTGGGCGCACTCCTGCACCACCGGAGAGAGATGCACCGGATAGACCAGCTCCGCCCCCGGGTGCGTCCCTGCAAGCTCTGCGAGCGCGGACATGATGTCCTCCATCGGCTGTCCGTAATTCTCGCGCCGGTGGCAGGTCACAAGGATGACCTTCCTGCTCGCATAGTCCAGCTCGTTGAGCAGCTCTGTCGTAAAGCGATAGTCCTTGCGTACCGTTGTTTTCAAAGCGTCAATGACCGTGTTGCCGGTGACGAACACGCCCTCGGTCACGCTCTCGCGTGCAAGGTTCGCGCGGTTATTCTCCGTGGGGCAGAAATAAAGGTCGGCGAGCCGCGTGACGAGCTGACGGTTCATCTCCTCGGGATAGGGCGAATACTTATCGTAGGTGCGCAGCCCCGCCTCGACATGGCCGATCTTCACCTTATGGTAAAAGGCCGAGAGCGCGCCGGCAAAGGTCGTGGAGGTATCGCCGTGGACAAGGATCATATCGGGCGCAAAGCGGTCGATGACCTCGTCCATGCCGGTCAGGCACTTGCAGGTGATGGTCGAGAGCGTCTGGCGCGGGGTCATAATGTCGAGGTCGGCATCCGCCTTGAGGTCAAAGACCTGCATGACGCTGTCGAGCATCTCGCGGTGCTGCGCCGTCACGCAGCAAAGGCTCTCGATGCCCTCGCGCCGCGCGAGCTCCTTGACGAGCGGAGCCATCTTGATCGCCTCCGGCCGCGTGCCGAAGACGCTCATCACTTTAATTTTCTTCATGCTTTTCTTCCTTCTCCTCCGGCGCAGGCGCGGCAGACTTTGCCTGCATTTCCTCCTGCTCCAGTTCCTTTTCGTGGGCAGTCTCCGCGATCTCGCGCGGGAAAATGACGCGCGAGGCGACATAGGCCACCGCCGCGAGCGTAAGGAGCAGCAGCATTGCCTTCAGCTCGCCGCTCGTCGTGAGCACGACGGCGGACAGTCCCAGCAGACTGCTCACCACATACAGCGCCGCCACCGTCTGCTTCTGGTTGAGTCCCATATCCATCATGCGATGGTGAATGTGCCCGCGGTCCGGCGTCATGGGACTCTGCCCGCGCGCCACGCGGCGCACGATGGCAAAGGCCGTGTCGAAGATCGGCAGTCCCAGCACCAGAAACGGCACCGCGAACGAAACGATAGCGTAATACTTAAACAGGCCCTGAATGGAATAGGTCGCTAAAATGTAGCCCAAAAAGGTCGAGCCGGTGTCGCCCATGAACATCTTCGCCGGGTTCTTATTGTACGGCATGAAGCCGAGGCACGCGCCCGCGAGCGCCGCCATCACGATGGCGACCTGCTGCTCGGAGACAAGAATGGCAATGACGAGCATCGTCATCGCGCTGATGGTCGAAACGCCGCTGGCCAGACCGTCGAGCCCGTCGATGAGGTTCACGGCGTTCGTCACGCCGACGATCCACAGCACCGTCACGGGATACTTCATCCAGCCGAGCGACCAGTAGGGCGCGTCGGAAAAGACGTTGGGGTTCGTCAGGATCTCGATCACCACGCCGTGATACACGGCGACCAGCGCCGCGCAGATCTGCACGAGAAATTTGAACTTCGCGCGCAGCGGCGTCATATCGTCCACCACGCCGAGCACCACAATGATGACTGCTCCGAGCAGGATGCCCTTCATCTGGTGGTCGATGTGGACAAAAAGCAGGATGCTGACCATGAAGCCGAGGAAGATCGCAAGCCCGCCCAGCCGCGGCACCGGCTTCTTGTGCATCCGGCGGCTGTCCTTCGGCACGTCGATCGCGCCGATCTTATAGGCAAACGACTTCACGAGCGGGCACATGATGAAGCTCACGACCATCGCGCACACGAGCGCGGCGCCCACCCAAAGCAAAAGCTCTTTCTGAATATCCATGTTCCCTCTTACCTGGCGACGAAGCCGACCTTCTTGTAGACCTTGCGCAGCGTCTTTTCCGCGAGGTAGGACGCCTTCTGCGCGCCGTCCTTGTAAACGCTCTCAAGGTATGCCTTGTCCGCCGTCAGGCGCTCGGCCTCCTCGCGGATGGGGCGCAGCAGCTCGATGACCGACTCGGCCACGGCGGGCTTGAAGATGCCGTAGCCCTGTCCGGCAAACTCAGCCTCCGCCTCGGCGACGGTCTTGCCGGTCGCGGCGCAGTAGATGGAAAGCAGGTTGGAAATGCCGGGCTTATTCTCTTTATCGAACTTCACGCAGGCGTCGCAGTCCGTCACCGCGCGCTTGAACTTGCGCATAATGTCCTCGGGCTTGTCCATCATGTAAACGCAGCCGTCGGGGTCGGACTTGGACATCTTGCTCGTCGGGTCGCCGAGGCTCATCACGCGCGCGCCCATCTTCGGGATAAACGGCTCGGGCAGCGTGAAGGTGTCGCCGTACACGCCGTTGAAGCGCTGCGCGATGTCGCGGCAGAGCTCAACGTGCTGCTTCTGATCCTGACCGACCGGCACGAGGTCGGCCTGATAGACAAGAATATCCGCCGCCATCAGCACCGGGTAGGTGAACAGGCCCGCGGTGATGTTGTCCGCGTGCTTGGCGGCCTTGTCCTTGAACTGCGTCATGCGGCTCAGCTCGCCGAACTGCGTGTAGCAGCCGAGCACCCACGAGAGCTCCGCGTGCTGCGGCACATGGCTCTGAATGAACATGATGTTCTTCACGGGGTCAAGCCCGCAGGCGATGTACTGCGCGAGCTGGTTGACCGAGCGGCGGCGCAGGTCGGCGGGATTCTGGCGCACGGTGATCGCGTGCATATCCACGATGCAGTACAGGCAGTCGTACTCCTCCTGCAGGCTCACCCAGTTCTTGATGGCGCCCATGTAGGAGCCGAGCGTCAGCTCGCCGCTGGGCTGGATGCCGCTGAAAATTCTCTTTTTGACCGGAGCGTTTGCTTCCATGATGGTTTTCCTCGTTTCTATCGTGATTGGCGCACAGGGCGCTGGAAGTGCCTATATTCTCAATTTGATATCATACCACACTTATTCTAAAAAGACAAGAGAACCTTGACAAGCGCGGGCACAAAATGTAAACTGAAGAACACTGAAATTTTTGCTTCAGGAGGTCACCCCATGTCCCTTGATATGACGTACTTCAACGAGATGGAGGCGAAGATCCCGCACGGCAAGGTCCGCACGCGCTTCGCTCCCTCCCCCACCGGCTATATGCACGTCGGCAACCTGCGCACCGCGCTCTACACCTGGCTCATTGCGCGCAACGCGGGCGGCACCTTCATCCTCCGCATCGAGGATACTGACCAGGGCCGCCTCATCGAGGGCGCGACCGACGTCATCTACCGCACGCTGGCCGAGTGCGGACTCGACCACGACGAAGGCCCCGACGTCGGCGGCCCCGTGGCTCCCTACATCCAGTCCGAGCGCCGCGACACCTACGGCAAATACGCCGAGCTGCTCGTCGAGCGCGGCGGCGCCTATTACTGCTTCTGCGAAAAGACGGAGAGCGCCGAGGATTCCGGCGAGTTCGACCGCGCGGACGATCCCTGCCGCGACCTGCCGCTTGAGGAAGCAAAGGCCCGCGTCGCCGCCGGCGAGCCCTACGTCGTCCGCCAGCGCATCCCCAAGGAGGGCGCCACCACCTTCCGCGACGCCATCTTCGGCGACATCACGGTGGAGAACAAGACGCTTGACGATCAGGTGCTTTTGAAGCGCGACGGCCTGCCGACCTACAACTTCGCCAACGTCATCGACGATCATCTCATGGGCATCACCCATGTGGTCCGCGGCAGCGAGTACCTTTCCTCCGCGCCGAAGTACAACCTGCTCTACGAGGCGTTCGGCTGGGAGGTCCCGACCTACGTCCACTGCTCCCCCGTCATGCGCGACAGCCAGCACAAAATGTCCAAGCGCCACGGCGACCCGAGCTATGAGGATCTCAAGGCGCAGGGCTTCCTGACGCCCGCCATTCTGAACTATGTGGCGCTCCTCGGCTGGTCGCCGCGCGGCGAGCGCGCCGAGCAGGAGTTCTTCACCATGTCCGAGCTGGCCGAGGCCTTCGACATTGCGGGCATCTCCAAGTCCCCCGCCATTTTCGACATCGAAAAGCTCACCTACTTCAACGCCAACTATATCCGCAATATGGCGCCCGAGGACTTCGCCAGAGCCGCCGAGCCGTTCATCCGTCAGAGTGTGAAGAACGAAGCGTATTCCGCCGCCGAGATCGCGGCGCTGCTGCAAGCCCGCTGCGAAAGGCTCACCGACATCCCCGAGAAGGTCGATTTCTTCGACGCTCTCCCCGACTACGACCTCGCGTTCTACACGAACAAAAAGTCCAAGACCGACGCTGCGGTGTCGCTCGAGATGCTGCAGAAGGTCCTCCCCAGGCTCGAGGCGCTGAACGACTGGTCCACCGACGGCATCCACGATATGCTCATCGCGTTCGCGGAGGAGCTGAGCGTGAAGAACGCCACGCTCATGTGGCCCCTGCGCATCGCCTGCGCCGGTAAGCTCGTCACCCCCGGCGGCGCGGTCGAGATCTGCAAAATTCTCGGCAAGGACGAGACGATCCGCCGCGTGAAGTGCGGCATCGAAAAGCTCGGCGGATGAACGAACTCAGCTCCTACCTCCGGCGCACGCTCTGCGAGGCGTGGCGGAACGGTTACGGCGAGGAGACGCGCCGTGCCGCCATCGTCGCGCCGCTGCTCACGCTTGTCGGCTTCGCCGCCGCGTGGTTCTTTCCGCAGCTGACCGATCACGTCATGGGCGTCCTTGAGCAGGCGATCGACAGCGCCGGTCTCAGCTCCGTCACCGAGACGCGGGACATGGCAGCCGCCATCTTCGCCAACAACCTCACCGCCGCATTCTCGGCGATCCTCTGGGGTCTTGTCCCCTTTGCCTATCTTGCGGCCTTCCCGCTCGGCTTCAACTTCTTCCTGATCGGCGCGCTGGGCGCGTACTATGTACGCAGTGGCTCAAGCCTTGGCGTCTACCTCGTCGGCATCCTCCCCCACGGCGTCTTTGAGCTGCCCGCGCTCGTGCTTTTCTGCGCGGCAGGGCTGTACCTCTGCTCGCGCGTGACCGCGCGCGTGCGCGGAGACAAGGAGGTCCGCATCCTGCGGACGCTCTCCGAGGTCTCGACGCTCTTCCTCTATGTCATCCTGCCGCTGCTCGCCGCGGCGGCGCTCATCGAGACCTATGTGACGCCGCGCCTGCTGGCGATGGTGCTCTAATACATCCTGACGCAATGCTACAAATCAAACAGGAAGCCCGCAGCAAAAGCTGCAGGCTTCCTGTTTGTCATATTGGTTCCGGAGGATCAACCGCCGATCTCAATTGCGCGAACGATGCCGTCCTTTACATAAAGATTCATCGTCCCGCCGTAGCTGATCGCCGCATCCACGCCGCCGGTGAACCAGCTTTGGCCGTCGCGGTTCCAGATCAGAACGCCGGAGGACACATTGTAGGTGCGTCCGCCGTAGTTGATCGCCGTTGTGCCGACCCACGCGGAGGTGGAGACCTTGCTGAACTTGGTCAGATTGACCACAGATGTGAAGCTGCTTTCTCCCGCAACCGCCGCGACAAAGTCGCCGACCTGAACGGAATAGCCGCCTCTCTTTTCAATCGTCTTCCCTCCGCCGAGATCGATCGTGATAAACTGGTTGTAGATCGTTCCGCCGGAGATATCCGAACCGTCCGCTCTGCTCTCGGCCTTTATCACGCGGCCATAAAGCGCCGAACCATCGCCCGTGCCGCTCAGCGCGATCAGGTCGATCTGGCCGCTGCTGTTCGTGCGGGCGTAAATGATCTGGCTTTGCGGAATGATGACCTCTGTAAGCTCGGAGAGGCTCTTGAGCTCGCCGTCCACATAAATCAGCGCATTATCCGCGAGCTTCCTGCTGCCGAGCGTTCCCTCGCGGACATCCAGGTTGCCGCTCGCACCGCCGGATTTGGCCGACAGGCTGACCTGCTTATCTTTGGAAGCGGAGATACCGACAAGCTTGCCGCTGTATTCGGAATAGGTCCCGGCGATCTCGATGATGCTGCTGCCGCAGAACATTTGGAGCTTGCCGTTGGAATCCACAACTCCGACCGCATTCGCGCGGGCCGAGTTCTCACTGTCCACGGCGCCAGCCACGCTGCCGTCGCTTGTGAGCAGAAGCGTCATGGTCTTGCCGGGCTTGAATTTGCTCAGGCTCTCCTGTGCCGTGGGCAGGACGGTGAACTGCGTACCATTCAGCACCGTGATGCTGCTCGGCGCGCTGGGCGAGGGATCGCAGGCCTCATAATACACTGCCACGCGCGTATCGCAGGCATAAAGCGTGTTCGACGAGGCGTCATAGGTAACAACATCATTTCTGCGCAGTGCGGAAACGGAGCTGAGCACGCCGTTGCGGTAAACGGCGAAGTCCGTTCTGCCGCCCGTCAGGGCGCTGATACCGCTCGTGGACTTATCCGCCGAAAGAATAACCGCCGCATTGCTCACCGCCGCACCTGTCGTGCTGCTCACCACAGGAACAAAGGTCAGGACCTTGCCGTCCGCATCGAACAGCAGATCGCCCTTGAGTCCGTTGAGCACGGTGGACGAACTGGGCCGGACCAAATCATACTTGCTCTGCTTGCCGCCGGAAACACGCACCGTGTTTCCGCTGAGGGAAACGAGCGTTACGCGCTCGCGAGAGACACAGTTTGCAGGGTTGTAGACCCTTGTTGTTGTGGATGTCTCACCGTCCTTATCGGTGCTGCTGCTCGTCGCCTTCGCGCCGAGCACATTGACGAACAGCTGCGCCGCCTGCGCGCGGGAAATGGCCGCGCCGCCGGCAAGCTCCACTCCCGCGCTCACGCCGGAGGCCTTGGCAAGGTCAATGTAGCCCTCCGGCCAAATGCCGCCCGAGGCCGCGTCCGCATCCGTGCGGAGCAGGCGCATGAGAATGGTCACAGCCTCGCCGTAGCTGATGGCGCGATCCGGCTGGAAGGTGCCGTCCGGCAAGCCTGCCAGCAGCTTTTCACCGCGCACGGCATAGTTGACATAGCGGGCGGCCCAGTGGCTCGCGCGCACATCGGGGAAAATCGTCACCGTTTTGTAGCGCAGAACATCGCTGCTGCCCATCAGGGTGACCAGCATCTTGCAAAATTCCGCGCGGGTGAGCTGCGCATAGGGATTGAACTGCCCGATGCCGTTGCCCTCGACCACGCCGAGCAGCCGCAGCACCTCCACATTCTGCGCCGTCTTTTTGTCCGACACATCGGAGAAGCTGCCTGCCGCCGAGGCGGGAAGCACCACCGCCGAGAGCGTCAGCACAAGAGCGAGCAGCGCGGAAAATACTCTCTTTTTCATAGTTTTTCTCCTCTCATTCCGCCCGCAGCGCTTCCACGGGCTGGAGCTTCGATGCCTTGATGGCGGGATAACTGCCGAAGAGCACGCCCAGCGCAACGCTCAGCGCGAAGGCTGCGATGGTGACCCACGGCACGGGATAGATCGTTTGCTGGTAGATGATGCGTCCGAGCACCACGCTGCCGATCGTGCCGAAGATGATGCCGACGATGCCGCCCATGCCGCAGAGCATACCTGCCTCGATCAAAAATTGGGTAACAATGCTCGAGCGCTGCGCGCCGATGGCGCGGCGAATACCGATCTCGCGGGTGCGCTCGGTCACGGTGACGAGCATGATGTTCATGATGCCGATGCCGCCGACGAGCAGCGAGATCGCCGCGATGCCGCCGAGCACCATACCGATCATGTTGAACGACTCATTCTGGTACTGCTGCCAGTAGTCCGCCGCCCGCACCTCGTAATCGCCGCTGCCCTGCGGGACAAGTCCCTTGAGGAAGCCGCCGATGTAGGCGATGGCGGTGTTCGCCGATTCGCTGTCGCGCGCCTTGACAATGTATTCCGTGAAGCGCGCGCCGCCAAGCACGCGGCTCGCCGTATAAGGAAAGACGACCATGTTGTCCATCTGCTTCATACTGTTGTCGCCCTCATCGCCGCGCGCGGCGTAAACGCCGACGACGGTGAAGTTGTTGCCGTTGACCTTGAGCGTCTTGCCGACCGGATCGACCGTGCCGAAGAAAATCTTCGCCGCCTCCGCGCCGATGACGCAGACCTGATTATAGTTCTGAATGTCCAGATACGCAAGGTCGCGTCCCTTGGCAACGGTCAGATTGTTGCACGCGCTGTACTGGTCGGAGCCGTAGTAGAGCGACGGCGGACCGCTGATGAGATTCCACTGCTTGTCATACTCCGTCTGCATCGTGGAAGAGTTCTTCGTGCCGTAGATCACGGTGGCGTTCGCCTGTCCGTTCGGCGTAATGCCGATGACATATTCCCTCAGTCCTTGGCAGTATTCGTAAAGGTCGGGGAAATAGTCCTTGCTGACGTCGTTGCCGTCCGCGTCGTACATCCATGAATAGATGCTCACCTGAACGCGGTTCGCGCCCATCGCGGAAAACTGCTTCATCATCTGTGCCTTCATGCCCTCCATGACCGAAACGATGGTCATGACGGCGGCAATGCCGATGAAGATGGAGAGGATCGTCAGCGCGCTGCGGCCCTTCTTGCCGATGATGGAGCGCCACGCCATTTTGAAGGCCTGTAAAATGTTCACAGCCAATCCACCTCCTGCTGCCGGTCGTCAACGATCTTGCCGTCCGCAAGGCGGACGCAGCGCCGCGCGGTGGCGGCGATGCCGTTGTCGTGCGTGATGAGAATGACGGTGCTGCCCTCCTTATTGAGCTGCTGGAGGAATTGCAGCACCTCGTGGCCCGTTTTGGAGTCCAGCGCGCCGGTCGGCTCATCCGCCATGATGATGGGCGGGCGGGTCGAGATGGCGCGGGCGATGGCGACACGCTGCTGCTGGCCGCCGGACATCTGCGTTGGCTTATTCCTGCGGCGGTCGACAAGGCCGACGCGCTCGAGCGCCTCGATGGCCAGCTCGTGCCGGTCGTCGATGCCGATGCCCTGATAGACAAGCGGCAGCTCGACGTTCTCCTGCACGGAGAGCGACTGGATGAGGTTATACTGCTGGAAAATAAAGCCGATCTCCTTGTTGCGGATGCGCGAGAGCTGCATATCGCTCAGCTCGCTCACGTCCGTTCCCTCGAGCAGATACTCGCCGTAGGTCGGCACGTCGAGGCAGCCGAGTACGTTCATCATCGTCGATTTGCCAGAGCCGGACTGACCGACGATGGCGACAAACTCGCCCTTTTCGATGCTGAGCGAAACGCCGTCGAGCGCGCGGACCTCGCTCTCAAGGCCCTCGGAGTAGATCTTATAAACGTCTCGCAGTTCGATCAATTTCGCCATGGCGCTATCCTCAATATGCCATGCCGTAATTGTCCCAGCTGGTGGCGGAGCCGGTCATATACTGCGTAAAGACCTCCGCGCCCTGCTCCACGCCGGACTTGATCTCGACATTGTTGTTGTCCTGAATGCCGATCTCGACCTGCACGGGATAGAATCCCTCGGGGATCGTCTCGTCGGAGTACGGCAGCTCGATGGCATTGTCGGGCATGCTGTCCGCCTTGAGATAGACGACCGTAGCGCTCGTGCCGTCCTCAAGTCCCACCGTGCGCACGGCCTGAATGGGCAGAACAAGGCAGTTGTCGCTCTGGCTGGCGGTGAGGTTATAGTTGATGTTGCTGTTGATTTGCAGCGTACCGTCCGCATTATCCGCCTCAATGGTGAAGGGATAGGTCGCGACACCGTTATTCACGCTGCTCGAGAGGCTCACGGAGCTGATCGTGCCGAAGCTCGGATTGCCCCATTGATTCAGATCGACGCCCATGCCGACCTTGAGGTAGCTGACGTTGCGCTCGTCCACCGTCGCGCTGATGGTGACGGTGTTCGTGTCGGAGATGGTCAGCGCGGTCGCGCTGGCGGTGATTTCCTGCCCGGGTGTGATGCTCAAGCCGATGACCATGCCGTCAATGGGCGCAACGGCGTTTGCGTAGGCGGCATTTTTTTCCGCCTCCTCCAGCTCCTTCTGTGCCTTTTGCAGACTCTGCTCCAGATCAAAGATGGTGTTCTCGGTGTTCTCGCCGTTGACCTGCACCAGCAGCTGACCGGCGGAAACGGAGAGATAGTCGATCAGATTGGTGGATACGACCGTGCCGGCGGGAATGCTCAGCTCGCTCGTGCGGTAATAGTCCAGCTTACCCGCCTCGTAGGGATAAACGGTCTCACCGTTCACCACCACGGTCGCGGAGGCCGCCATATCCTTGGCGAGCACGCCTGCGTTCGGGACCACGATCTCCGCGCTGAAGAGCTCGGAGCCCTCGCTCGTCACGCGCTTGACCATATGTACCTTTTCCACCGTGCCCTCGACCGTTGCCATCAGCGCGGGGACGGAGACCTGCACGGTCTGACCGGCGTAAAGCTCGCTCTGATAGGCGTAGCTGTAATACTGCGTGAGGCGCATCCGCGTGTCGTCCACGAGCGTGGCGACCTTCTGCGCGCCGACCTCGTCGCCGACCGTGAGCTTCACGGTCTCGAGGAGCTTGCCGGCGTAGGGCGCGGTCAGATTGAGCTTGGCAATGTCTTTATAAGCCGCGTTGAGCTGCTTCTGGTAGCCCTCGATGTTCGTCTTTGCCTCGCGCACCTTTTTCTCTGCATCGGGAGAATCATAGGTGAAGAGCGGGTCGCCCGCGGCGACCTTCTGCCCCTCGGTCACGAAGACGTCGCCCACGGTGCCCGCGGTCGCAAGCGTGATGCTCTCGCTCTTCTTCGCCTTGACCATACCGTTGCCGTTGACCATCGAGGTGATGGAGCCGTAGTCCACAATGGCGGTACCGATCTCCGCCTCGCCATCCTTCTTTCCGAATTTCTTAAAGAGGGTGAAGCCGATCGCAAGCACCAATACGGCGGCAATGATACGGCGCACGGTCTTTTTGCGCTTTTTCCTGCTCTTCGGCGGCGTTGGAGCGCTGCCCGGTGCGCCGGCAGGGGTAGGCGTTTCTACGGCGCTCTGCGCCGGCGTCGTCTGCGCGACGGGTTCCATCGTCTGTTCCATGTTGCTGTTCTTCCTTTCCCGGATTTGCTGTGTGTAATACACTTCATACAGTATAACACAGGTTTCTTAAGAAGTCTTTGCGAAATGGTTACAATTTGGATACAAAATGTAACCATTTCTCTGTGCTGTTTTTAAGACGAAATTTCTTCCTCTTTTGTTCCTGCATTTTCAAAAAAATTTCGCTCTTTTTTTCGCACCTGCGCGGCATGGACGAGCAGGCAGACGATGAACACGCTGCTGCAGTAGCCGAAGACCGGATAGACAACGCTGATGAGGTCGCCGAAGCCGACGCTGCTCGCGGCGTAGCCCAGCGCTCCCAGCGCGAGAATGAACCATCCGCGCCGCTTCTCCACGCGCTCCGACCTCGCCGCGGCGTAGGTCGTGATGGCGACGGTCATGGACAGCGCCGAGCCGTACATACACAGCAGGAGCAGGATGCCGTAGACATAGCCCAGCGGGCGGCTGAGGCCGTAGGCGAGCGCCAGCATCGGCAGCTCCGCGTCCGCAGTCTCCGGCACAGCCATCACCGCAAGCAGCACACTGTAAGCGATGAGCAGAAGCAGCGCCGTGCCGAGGAGCACGCCGCGGCGCGCCGCCCTTTTGGAGGACGCCGCCTCGCCGAGCGGCGCTAAAATGCCGACCGAGCCGAAGAAATTATAGAAGGCGAAGGTCACCGCGCCGAAGGCCGCGCTGCGCATGAGCGGATTGCTCCCCTCCGCCGCGCCGAAGGCCGGAAGGCTCACGCCGTACCGCGCGAGCGCCATGCCGCCGAAGATCAGCGTGAGCGCGACGATCACCGGCACGATGAGCGAAAAGGCTCCCACCGCGCCGCGCAGGCCCCGCAGCGCCACAATCGTCACGAGCACAGCCATCAGCGTCCGGCCGAGCCACGTCGGCAGCGAGAAAAGCTGCTCGAGCAGCGCGCCGCCGCCGGCGTACATGATCGCTATGACGCCGAAGAGCAGGATCAACTGCAGCGCAGACGACAGCTTCCGCAGCCACGCCAGCCGCTCCCACGGCACGAGCACCGCGTCCATCTCCGCGATGCCGGTGCGGGAAATGATATACATCAGCGCCAGCCCAAACACCGCCAGCAGCGCCAACGCCGCAAGCACACCGAGCAGTCCCCCGCCGCCGAACGAGCCGAAAAACTGCCACAGCTCCTGCCCCGACACATAGCCCGCGCCGAGAAAGGAGCCCGCAAAGGTCAGGCCGATGCTGCCCGCATTCCACTTCTTTTCTTCCAAATCCGATCTCCTCCGCTGTTTCTTCTGTAGACTCCGCTTATGATACCGTTTTTCGCCCGCAGCGTCAAGGGATTTTGGAGCAAAGAAACTTTACGCTTTCTACACATTTTCTTCTTGATTTTTTTGTGTAACTTGCTATAATCAAATTTGCGTTTTTTATCCATATCAAACATACAAACATTTTGAAGGAGTGAACCGGCAATGAGCAAGACCTACATTCCCGCCCACTATCACACGCCGCTGAACGTTTACGAGATGCAGCGCGCCATCGAATTCATCAAGAGTAATTTTCAGGTCAACCTGAGCAACGCGCTCAATCTGCGCCGCGTTTCCGCTCCCCTCTTCGTGGAAGAAAATTCCGGTCTGAACGATAACCTCAACGGCGTGGAGCGCCCCGTCAGCTTCGATATCCCCGACGTCGGCCACAACGCGCAGGTCGTGCAGAGCCTCGCCAAGTGGAAGCGTCTGGCGCTCAAGCGCTACGAGTTCAATGTCGGCAAGGGCCTGTTCACCGATATGAACGCCATCCGCCGCGACGAAGAGGTGGACAACCTCCACTCCATCTACGTTGACCAGTGGGACTGGGAAAAGGTCATCGACGCCGGCGACCGCAACGTCTCCTACCTCAAGCGCACCGTGCGTGACATTGTCGGCGCCATCGTCGAGACGAACGACGCGCTCGGCATCGCCTTCCCGAGCCTGCACACCAAGCTCTCCCGCGACGTGTTCTTCATCACCACACAGGAGCTGGAGGACAAGTACCCCGACCTCACCCCCAAGCAGCGCGAGGACGCCATCTGCCGTGAGCACGGCACCGTCTTCCTGATGCAGATCGGTCTTACCCTGCACTCCGGCATCAAGCACGACGGCCGCGCGCCCGACTACGACGACTGGACGCTCAACGGCGATCTGCTGTTCTGGAACGACGTCCTGGGCCGCGCGTTTGAGATCTCCTCCATGGGCATCCGCGTCAGCCCCGAGTCCCTCGACCACCAGCTCACCGTCTCCGGCTGCGACGACCGCCGGGAGCTCCCCTTCCACAAGATGCTGCTCGCCGGCGAGCTGCCCCTCACCATGGGCGGCGGCATCGGTCAGAGCCGCCTTTGTATGCTGATGATCGGCACCGCCCACATCGGCGAGGTGCAGGTCAGCCTTTGGGACGACGACACCCTCAAGACCTGCGCGGACGCCGGCATTCTGCTGCTGTAAGCGCACATCGGAATCGAACAAAGGAAGCCGCGGCATTGCCGCGGCTTCCTCTTTCTCTTGTTCAGTCCTTTTCCTGAAAGGCTCGGATGTAGCGGATCAGCATTTCCGCCGTACCCTCCATGCCCAACACGTCGCTTTTGACCGTGAGATCATAGGCGCGGGCATCGCCCCACTTCATCTCGCAGTAGTAGTTGTGGTAAGCCTTACGCTGGTGGTCGACCGTGCGGATCTCCTCGATGGCCTCCTCTGCGGAGAGCCCCTTTTTCTCCATCACGCGGCAGAGCTTGGCGTGCGGATCGCCGCCGATGAAAAGGCTGACGCGGTGCGGATCGTCCTTGAGCACCTGTTCGCCGCAGCGGCCGATGAGCAGGAAGGATTCCCCGCTCGCCGCCTTGGCGCGGATCATATCAAAGGTCTTTTCCGCCACGTTGACCTCAAGCGAATTGGAAAAGCGCCCGATGCGGCGGGAGGCAAAGAAGTTGACCGGCTTCTCGTCCATCCGGCGGATCAGCTCCTCGCTGTAGCCCTCGGAGACGATCTCCGACTCGATGGAGTCCTTGTCGTAGAGCTTGATGCCGAGTTCACGGGCGATCATGTCGGCTATGTAGTGGCCGCCGCTGCCGTGCTCACGGCCCATGGTAATGATGATCTGGTCTTTCATCGTGGTATACTCCTTTCTTCTCTCAGAGGTAGCGCAGGAACAGACACACCGTGGACACCGCCATCACGAGGATCGTGGCGGGCACGCAGTATTTGCAGTAGCGCCCCCAGCCGATGGGATAGCCGCCCTTGGCGGATACCGAGGTGCCGACCACGTTCGCGCTCGCGCCGATGGGCGTCGCGTTGCCGCCGAGGTCCGTGCCGAGGGACAGCGCCCAGGCCAGCACGCCCACGTCCATGCCCTCGACCGCGGCGATGGAGCGGATGACCGGGATCATCGTGGCGGCAAAGGGAATATTGTCCACAAAGGCGCTGGTGACGGCGGAGAGCCAGAGAATGATGACGACGATCGTCGCCACATGGCCGCCGCTGATGTTGGTGATAAAGCGCGCGATGATATCCAGCACGCCCGTCTTTTCCAGCCCGCAGACCGAGACGAACAGGCCGATGAAGAAGAGCAGCGTTTTGTAGTCCACGCCGCGGATAACCTCGAGCACCGTCGCCCTTCCGTGCGACAGCGCCATCACAAGCAGCGTCAGCGCCGCGACGATCACGCCGATGCAGGCAACCGTCAGACCCGTCTGCGCGTGCGTCACGAGCAGCACGACCGCCAGCAGGAATACGGCAGCGCTCGCGCCGAAGGCTCTGCGGTCCGTGATGGCGCTCGACGGCTCCGGGCAGACGACCGGCCCGCCGTTCGCGTGCTCCTCACGCAGCAGCTCCTTGCGGAAGCACAGCCAGAAATAGACGGCGACAGCCACGAAGCAAACCGCGACGATCGCGCCGGTATTTTCGATGAAGTCAAAAAACGTATAGCCGAGCGAGGTGCCGATGATGATGTTCGGCGGGTCGCCGCACATGGTCGCCGCGCCGCCGAGGTTCGCGCAGAAGATCTCCGAGAGGATCATCGGCACGGGGTCGAACTTCATCGTCTGCGCCAGTTCGAGCGTGACGGTGGCGAGAAAGAGCACGACCGTGATGCTGTCGATGAACATCGAAAGCACCGCCGAAAGGCACATGAAGCAGATGAGCAGCGGCACCACATGATAGTGAACGAGCTTTGCGAGCGACAGGCACAGCCAGCGGAAGAAGCCCGCCTTGCCAAGCCCCTCGACCATGATCATCATGCCCGCGATGAAGAGGATGGTGGACCAGTTGATGCCCGCCGTGCTCTCCTCACCGGCTCCGTACCAGAAGCCCGCCGTGAAGAACGAGCGGAGATTGAGCGCCTCCCAGATCGCCGCGGGCGAGTGCATACAAACGCCGAAGACGAGAATAAGTACCAGCGCTCCGCTGACGAGCGTAATGACATGGTGCTCGAACTGATCGAGGATGATCAGAAGGAACATCCCGAGAAAAATACAGATCGCAATGACCTGCGCAAGCATAGCAAAGACCCCCATTTCCAAGATGCAAGTGAGGGTATTATACGTCTGCCGCGCAGGTCCCGCAATCGAAAAAGTACAAGATTTTGCGTCAGAAAATTAAGAAAGCCGCTATATTTGCTAATTTTCCGTTAAGAGCCCTGTCACCCGGAGGCGCCGTCCGACCGACACGCGGGCACTGGTCTTCCGTCTGCGGCGCTCGAAAAAGGCGGCAAGCGCCTGTCCTCTTGCGGCTCTTTCCTCAACTCGGGTAGCGCTGCGGGATCAGTCCCGCGCGCATGAGATAGTAAACGATGCTCGGCACGACGGCGAGCTGGAGCACGATGCCCGGCAGCGCCGTGACGAAGCTCGCGGCAATCCATGCCTGCATGGTATACTGTCCCGCCATGAAAAAGAGAGCCTTTGTCACACCGGAGACAAGGCGGCCGACCAGCATTGCGGCGACGAGCGACAGGTAGAGGTCGGCATAGGTCTTCCCCGTGCGTACAAGGCGCAGCATCAGGCCGGTCGTCAAGCCGTAGGCCGCGCACTCGACCATCATAGCAGGCATCAGGGCCGCTGTCGGCATTCCGGTGAGAACGCTTGAAAGCATGGGGCCAAGCAGGCCGCAGACCGCGCCGTAGGGAGCGCCGCAGACCATGCCGCACAGCAGCACGGGAATGTGCATCGGCAGCATGATCTTGCCGCCGTTCGGGATGGAATGGAATGCCATTGGCAGGACAAGGCACAGCGCGATGTTCACGGCGGTGAGGACAAGGCGTTTGGTAGCGGTCATTTGCGTTGCTTTTTGCATGGATCGGATTCCCCTTATCTTTGGTATGCTTTTAGTTTACAACAGAAAATCTCTCCCTGCAAGCCCCACGGGGATAAATTTTGAAAGCGGCGGCACAGGGCTGTGCCGCCGCTTCCCCTTTTCCCCGTTATTCCGCGAGCCTTGCGTCAAAGGTCAGCGTGACCGTGATGGGCCCGTCCTGCGTAGAGAAGAAGTAGCCGTCGATGCAGCAGAATGCTCCATCGACCTGTGCATCGTAGCGCATCTCGACATTTTTCCACGCGGCGGAGCAGGGTGTGTCGGGCGTCCATCGATCCGCGTCGATCTGGGCGATCACACGGCGGATGTTGAAGAGGTTCGTCCCCCTCTGCGCCGCGGCAAGCGCGAGATAGGCCATGCGCGCATTGTCCACGCGCGCGCTGAAAAGCATCTCCTCCGTCTCTGAATATGCCCAATGCACGGCGCGGAGCACGCCGTCCTCCACCGTATAGGTGAACGGCGCTGGTGCGCCGCCCCCGCCGAAATAGCTCACATTCTCATTCTCATACTCGTACTCGTCCTCGTTTTCGACCCACCCGCCGCTGCTATCGAGCGTCCAGCGCTGACCATAGTCAAAGTATCCGCGGTAGAAATTGACGTTCTCCGCAAATTCCGCCACGGTCAGGTCGCCGCGGTTCGGCGGCAGCGCGGCGCTCAAGCCCATAGCAAGGGTCAGGGCAAGGCTCAGTGCGGTGCTCGCCGCGTAGAGCAGCACCATCCTCCCCGTGCCGCGCTCGTCGAAGCGCTCGATGCTGCCGCTCTCCCACGCCAGCTCCTCGCCGTTCATATAGCGGCGGTAGCTGCGGTAGTTGCACACAAGCTCCACGATGGAAATGCCGAGGCCCGCGCCGTAGAGCCAGACGGCGGCGGTGCGCTCAAGCGCCTCGCCGTAGCTGAGCCTCTCGCCGTCCGGCCGCGTCACGGTGATGCCCATGCACCACTTGCCGGCGGTCGTGCCGAAGCGCGCGAGCAGCAGCGGCTCGATGAGAACCAGCAGTCCCCATCCGGCCAAACCGCAGAGGACATTCTCCCCTTTGGAAATATTCACAAGGTTATGGTGCAGCAGCACGAACTGCACGAATGAGACCATGAGACCCACAATCGTGAGGTCGATTGCACGGGCAAAGTAACGCCGCCACGGGTGCGGCTCGGCAACGTCCCGCTGCTTCGCCGCCACGTCCGGCTCAAAGCCGTTGAGGTAGTCCTCCGGCCGTAAGGCGGAATAGCTTGTCACCTCGCGGGAGATGGCGTCGCACACGTTCCGCGCCGTCAGCAGGCGCTGACCCTCGCTCTCCAGCGCCGCGCTGCGCTCCCGCATGGCGGCGGCAAAGTCCGCCTCGCCGCTTTGCAGCCTTCGGATCTCTTCGAGCGAGAAGCCGAGGCTCCGCAGCAGCGCGATGCGCAGCAGCGTCTCCAGATCCTCCTCGCTGTAGTCGCGGTATTTGTTCTCCCGCCGCACGGGAGCGAGCAGACCCTCCTGCTCGTAGTAGCGGATGTTCGCGCGCGTCAGGCCGCTGCGCTCTTCGATCTCTTTGATGTTCATAGGCTCTCCTTCTGCGCTCTGCGCCGATCCTTCCCAATGCTATGATACCGCATTGTAGGGCATAAAGCAACTTGACAGTCAAGCCCTTTTTCCAAATTTTTCGGTCATATTCGAGCCTGTCTCCCGCTATGGATAGAGATAGACACAAAAATCTGGGAGATCGGAGGGCTTTTTATGACCCATTCCTTCTATCGGAGCTACGGCTTCCTTGCCGCGATGCTCGGATGTATCGTGCTCGGCTGCGCCGTCGGCGCGGCCTGGCCCGGGGCCGTCTGTCTTGAGCCGCTCGGCACCGTGTTCATCAACATGATGTTCTGCCTCGTCGTGCCGCTGGTGTTCTGCTCGCTCGCGGGCAGCATCGCCAATACGCGCTCGCGGCGCAGGGCGGGGCGCATCCTCGGCGCGACGCTCGGCGTCTTCGTTGTCACCGGGCTGCTCGCGGCCTTTATCATGCTGGTCATCGTGCGTGTCTTTCCCCCGGTGCTGACGCCGTGGACCGATGCCGCGGCGGGCACGGTGGACGATCCCGCGCCGCTTGCGACGCTGCTCGTCAACTTCTTCACCGTCAACGATTTCTCCGCGCTGCTCTCGCGGCGGGCAATGCTGCCGCTGATCGTCTTTTCCCTGCTCTTCGGCTTCTCGGTCTCCGCCTGCGGCGGGCCGGATACCGTGACGGCGCGGGTGCTGGACGACGCGACAAAGTGCCTTTTGAAGATGGTCTCGCTCGTGAGCTACTACGCCCCCATCGCCTTCTTCGGCTTCTTCGCCGCGATGGTCGCAAGCTACGGCGCGCAGATCACGGCGTCCTATGCCCGCGCGATGCTGGCCTACTACCCGCTCTGCTTCGTCTACGCGCTGCTCGCCTTCCCGCTTTTGGCCTACCTCGGCGGCGGGCGCGAGGGCGTGCGGCGGCTGCGGCGGCATATCCTGCGCCCCGCGGTGACCGCGCTCGGCACCTGCTCGTCCGTCGCCACCATCCCGGCGAATATGGAGGCCGCGGAGGACAGCGGCATCCCGCACGAGGTCGCGGATCTTGTGCTGCCGCTCGGCGCGACGATGCACATGGACGGCTCGTGCTTCAGCTGCGTGCTCAAGGTCGCGTTCCTCTTCGGCGTGTTCGGCCTGCCGTTTGAGGGCGCGGGACTGTTTGCCGAGGTGCTGGCCGTGGCGGTCTTTTCCTCCGTCGCCATGAGCGGCATCCCGGGCGGCGGCTACATCGCCGAGTTCATCCTCTGCTCGCTCTTCTTCCCCGACCGGATGGCGGTTGCCTACCCAATTGCCGTCACCATCGGGAATCTGGTCGACCCGCCTGCCACGATGGTCAACGCTGCGGGCGACTACGCCGCTTCCTTCCTCGTCGCCCGCATCACCGAGGGCAGCGGCTGGCTGGAGCGCACGGACGGCGAGCGCACAGCATAGCAGAAAAGCATCTGCCGCAAGGCAGATGCTTTCGTTTATTCGTTCGCGACTCCCTCTTCGAGGTAGGGCGAATACATCATGATGGCGTCGTTGCGCACAACGGGCTTCTCGTCGAGCAGCACACCGTCCGCGTCGAAGCGCTGCTGCCAGAGCACGTTGTGGCGCGTGTAGCCGCCCCAATACTCCGCGCGCATCTCATGATCGCGCTCGACGATCTCATAGCGGCACTCCGGCGCGGTGGAGCAGCGCCACTCACCGATGAGGTCGTGCTCGCCGACGGCGACGAGGAGCTGATAATCGTCCGCCGTGTCGTTGCGGATCATCAGGTCGCCGTAGGGATAAAAGCAGGTCGCTCCGCTGCCAAAGGGCTGCGTGCGGTCCGAATCCGGAAAGACGTCGTAGCCGTGGCGGTGGCGCTCGGTGACGGTCAGCGGCGTGTGGAGCGTCATCCAGAAAATGAGGTTTGAAAGCTGGCACAGTCCCCCGCCGACGCCCGCAACGGCCCTGCCGTTGCGCAGCAGCATACCGGGCAGATAGCCCTTCCTCGCCGTCGGGCGGCCGATGAGATACCAGTAGCTGAAGGTCTGCCCTGGGCGGAGCACAATGCCGTTCACCCGCGCGGAGGCAAGGCGGAGATTTGTCACCTTGTTCTCCTGCATCCACATATCCACGTCTCGCAGCCTGCGCATCAGGGGCGTTTTGTGGCTCGCCGCGCTGTAAGGCAGGATCACTTCACAGCGATCACGTGCAAAGGAGCTTCGCTCCTTGAGCCACAGGAGCTTGCGCAGGGTCCCATAGTAGGCCCCGCCGAGAGCGAGGCGCAGGTCGGAGCGGGCAACGGGTTCTTTCATCGGTCATTCCTCCTTGCTTTTTCTTGTTTCTATTCACGCGGTCCGGGCAGAAAGCGCTCTCCCTCGCGCCGCGCGGTCATGGTGCCGGCGGACAGCTCGGTGAGCGCGGCGTCAAAGCCCGCCGCATTCTCCTGCGGCAGCAGGATGCGGACGCTCACCGCCGCGCCGAAGTCCGTGCCCTCCACCGTGCCGCCGTGGGCGGCGGCGAGCAGCTTCAGGCGCTCGAGCATCGGATAGGGGCAGTCCACCGTCACGGCAGACCACAGGCGCATCCTCGCCTTGCCCGCCGCGTCAAGCGCGTCCTTCGCGGACTTTGCGTAGGCGCGCGTCAGTCCGCCCGCGCCGAGCAGCACGCCGCCAAAATAGCGCGTCACGACGCAGACGACGTTCCCCACGCCCTCGCGCTGAAAGACGTTCAGCATCGGCTGACCGGCGGTGCCCTGCGGCTCGCCGTCGTCGCCGTAGCGCACCACGCCGCCCTCGTGCAGGACGTAGCACCAGCAGTTGTGGCGCGCGTCGTAGTATTTTTTCCGCATTTCGTCGAGGAAAGCGCGGGCCTCGGCCTCGGTCTCCACGCGGCGGATGTGGCCGAGAAAGCGCGAGCGCTTTTCGGTGAACTCCGTTTCCCCCGCGTCCACGGGAACATAGTAGCTCTGCGGTGCGCTCACTCCCAGTCCTCCTTCGTCTCGGTGTAACCCTCGACGTAGTCCTTGACCCGGCCGAGCACGCGCGGCGTACAGACCGCCACAATGTCGATGGTCTCGCCGTACTCCACGCTCTCGACCTTTGCCTCACGGTAGAGACTGTCGAGCCAGCCGCCCTTGTCGTAGGGCAAATGGATGGTCACGCGGCGCGTGCCCTTGTCAAGCTCGGCGTCGATGGCGCGCAGCAGCTCGTCGAGCCCCTCGCCGGTCCTGGCGCTGAGGTTCACCGTGCGCTCGCCGTGCGGGCGGATATCGCCGTAGAACAGGTCGGACTTGTTGTACACGCGGATGCAGGGGATGCCCTCCGCGCCGAGGTCATGGATGAGCTGATCCACCACCTCCGCCTGCGCGATCCACTCAGGGTTGGAAATGTCGATGACGTGCAGCAGAAGGTCGGCATACTCCAGCTCCTCAAGCGTCGCCTTGAAGGCGTCGATGAGCTGATGCGGCAGCTTGCGGATGAAGCCGACCGTGTCGGAGATGACGACATCGAGCGTGTCGGAGACGGTCAGCAGCCGGGTGGTGGTGTCGAGCGTATCGAACAGCCGGTTATTCGCCGGAATATCCGCGCCGGTGAGGGCGTTGAGCAGCGTCGATTTGCCCGCGTTCGTATAGCCGACGATGGCAACGACCGGAATCTCATTCTTCATCCGACGCTCGCGCTGCGTGCCGCGCACGCGGCGCACCTCGTCCAGATCCTCCTTGAGCTTGTCGATCTTGCGGTGGATGTGGCGGCGGTCGGTCTCGAGCTGCGTTTCGCCAGGGCCCTTGGAGCCGATGGGCCCCTTGCCGCTCGTGCCCGCCTGACGCTCCAGGTGCGTCCACATGCCGATCAGGCGCGGCAGCAGATATTGGTACTGCGCCAGCTCGACCTGCAAGCGGCCCTCCTTTGTTTTGGCACGCTGGGCAAAAATATCAAGGATCAGCCCGCTGCGGTCGAGCACCTGCACGCCCAGATCCTCCGTCAGCACACGCATCTGCGAGGGCGACAGGTCGTTGTCGAAGATTGCCATCGTCGCCTCGGTCGAGCCGATGAGCTCCTTGATCTCCGCCACCTTGCCCTCGCCGATGAAGCTGCGCGGATTCGGGGACGGAAGGTTTTGCAGCACGGTCGCAACGCTCACCGCGCCGGCGGTCTCGACGAGCGCGGCAAGCTCGTCCATGCTCTCCTCGTCCGCGCTGTCCGCCTTGAGCACCGGCGAGGAAAGACCGACAAGCACCACGCGGTCGCGCGGCTGCTCCACGGTTTTGAGTTTGTTTTCTTCCATAGGAATCACCTTTTCTGCGTTTCTTGCCTTCAGTATACGCAAGGGAACGAAAAATGTAAAGAAAAAGAGGTCTGCTTCCGCAGACCTCTTTCGCAGTTCTTACTTGTCCAGACCGAACTTCTTGTTGAACTTGGCAACGCGGCCGCCGGTATCGACCAGCTTCTGCTTGCCCGTGAAGTAGGGGTGACACTTTGAGCACACTTCCACCTTGATGTTCGCCTTGGTGGAACCTGTCTCAATCACATTACCGCAGGCGCAAGTAATAGTAGTCTGCTGATAATTGGGATGGATTCCTTCCTTCATTGCTCGTGTTCACCTCTTTCCGATCCGAGAGTGCTTTCGTCAAAAAGCCAAAAAGGATAATATCACGCTTTTCGCCAAATTGCAAGCACAAATTTTGTACTTTTCGATAAAATCATCAAGAGTTTCCGCGGCGCGTGCAATTTTCAGCGAAAAACGTTCCCCTCTGTATCGTAAATTTCCGTGCGGCGCACGCGGACGAAGTCCGGCTTGAGCGACGGAAGCTCGCGCTCGATCGCCTGTGCGAGATAGGCAGGGTTCAGCCCCGGGTTCTGCGCGGCGACCACGGCGTCGGCAAGGATGCTGCCGTCCTGCTCGGTGAGGGTCATTTCGCGGATCAGCGGCGCAATGTCGATCTGCGCGAGCTCTTTGTGCTTGGTGCGCTTTTCGATCATCAGCGTTTCGCGCGCGAACAGCGCGCGCAGCGCGTCCGCCGTGCCGGCGGGCACGCCGTTATCATAGAGCAGCTCCAGCCGTGCGCGCAGGAACGTGAACTCGCGCACGGGACGCGTGACCGGATAGCACTCCCGCACGCGCAAGCCCGCGGGCAGACCCGTGTTGAGCTTTTCGGCGATGCCCGCGCCGTCGGTCTCCTCCACCGTTTCAAAGTCGAGCAGCTCGCAGTCGCTCGACTGCCCCACCGGCAGCGGCAGAACGATGGAGATGATGGGGTGCGGGTGAAAGCCGTTGGAGTGCTTGAGGTGCAGCTCCGCACGGGGAAACACGCGCTGGAATGTCCGCATCGTGTCGAGGTGCGAGATGTAGGAGGCCTGCGCCTCCTTGGTGAAAAGAAGTCTCAGCTTAGCCATCGCAGGGCCTCCCCAATAAGAGATTCGCGCCGCAGCCGTTGCAGTGTGTGCGGCAGTCCGGCGTAGTGACGGACTGGTAGCACCGCTCATGCTCGCGCCAGAGGTACTGCTCCGTCACGCCGCTCGAGATCATCGACCAGGGCATCAGCTCGTCCTTTTCGCGCTTGCGGTTGGCGTAAAAGTGCGGGTCAAGACCGCATTCCTCAAAAGCCTCGAGCCAGCGGTCGAGGGAGAAATACTCCTCCCACGCGGAGAGGTGCTCGCCCTTGCGCCACGCCGTTTCGATCACCCTGCAAAGGCGCCGGTCGCCGCGTGAAATGACGGCCTCCATATAGCTCGTGTCGGAATCGTGCCAGTTGTAGGTGACGGATTTCGTCAGCATATTCTCGCGCAGCAGCTTCACGCGGCGCTCGTACTCCTCCTTGGGGATCTGCGGCTCCCACTGAAACGCCGTGTGCGCCTTGGGCACGAACCACGAGGTCGAGACCGTGATGCGCACGCCGCGGTTCTTGTTGCTCGCGCTCTCGCGCCAGGCGTGCATGACGTGGGACGCGACCTCGGCAATGCCGAGCACGTCCTCGTCCGTCTCAGTCGGGAGGCCCAGCATGAAGTAGAGCTTGACCGCGCTGTAGCCGCCGGCAAAGGCGCGGCGGCAGGAGGCCAGCAGGTCCTCCTCGGTGAGATTCTTGTTGATGGCGTCGCGCAGGCGCTGCGTGCCGGCCTCGGGCGCAAAGGTCAGGCCGGTCTTTCTTCCCTTTTGCAGCCGCTCCATGAGCGCCATGGAAAAGTTGTCGGCGCGCAGGCTCGGGAGCGAAAGGTTCACATGGCGCTGCGCGCAGAACTCCTCCAGATCGTCGCAGAGCTCAACGAGCGGGCGGAAGTCCGAGGTCGAGAGCGAGGAGAGCGTCATCTCCTCGTAGCCGGAGTCCTCGATGGCCTCCTTCGCGTATTCGACCAGCAGCTTTTCCGAGCGGTTGCGCACGGGGCGGTAGACATAGCCCGCCTGGCAGAAGCGGCAGCCGCGGATGCAGCCGCGAAACAGCTCGAGCGTGGTGCGGTCCTGCACGATCTCGGTGGAGGGCACGATGGTCTTGGCGGGATACCATGCCTTGTCCATGTCGCGCATGATGCGCTTGGTGACGACCTTCGGCGCGCCGTCCTTCGGCGTGATCGACTTCACCGTGCCGTCGGCGTTGTAGTCCACCTCGTAGAGACCGGGAACATAAATGCCTTCCAGCTGCGCGGCGGCACGGAGAAACTGCTGCTTCGTCCAGCCCTCGCGCCGCGCCCTGCGGTGCAGCTCGATCAGCTCGGCGTTCATCTCCTCGCCCTCGCCGATCTCGGCAATGTCAATAAAATCCGCGATCGGCTCACAGTTGAACATCGCCGTGCCGCCCGCGATGACGAGCGGGGTCAGCTCCGTGCGCTCGCTCGCGTGGAGCGGCACGCCCGCCAGATCGAGCATATTCAGCATGGCGGGAAACGCCATCTCGTAGCCGACGGAAAAGGCGATGATGTCGAAATCGCGGATGGGATCACCGGACTCGAGCGCATAGAGCGGCAGGCCGGCACGGCGCATCTCCTCCTCCATGTCGCCCCAGGGGGCGAAAACACGCTCGCACCAGACGCCTTCCATGTTGTTCATAATGCCGTAGAGGATCCGCATACCAAGGTTCGACATGCCGATCTCATAGGTGTCCGGAAAGCAGAAGGCCACGCGGGTATCCACCTGCGAGAGGTCCTTCATCACCGCGTTGTACTCGCCGCCCACATAGCGCGCGGGCTTTTGCACGCGGGGCAGGATGCGTTCCAATCGTTTGTCCACAGTCAAGCTCCTTTTCTATTGAGAGACATTGACCGTATTTTACACGCTTTTTGCGCCGCGCGCAAGCCCCAGTTGCCGCAGCGTTCCCCAAAGCAATCCAAACGAGGCGAAGGCAAAGAGCCATCCGCTGTGCAGTCCCAGCGAGAGCTTGAGTCCCAGCGCGCACAGTGCAAGCGAGCAGGCAAGGCTGACCGCCGCGGTGATACGCTCCCCCGTGGCCGGCCCGAGAAAGAAGGACAGGGCAAGGCAGAGCGCCCGCGCGCCGTCGAGCGGAACGACCGGCAGGAGGTTGAAGGCCGCGAGCACAAGGTGCGCTCCGGCAAAGACAAAGCACCACTCCCGCCACGTCCGCAAGCCGAGGAGCGCAAGGAGAATGGCACAGAAAAGGTTGACTGTCACCCCCGCGAGCGTGATGATCAGCTCGCGCCCATAGGAGAGCCGCGCGAGGGCGGGAGCGTCCAGCTCCGCGCCGAGCGCTGTAAGGCGAAAGCGCTTGACGGATACGCCGTAGTAGCGCATGACGGCAAGATGCCCCAGCTCGTGCAGCGCTGCGGCGGTCAGGATCGCCGCAACGACCGTGAGCGGAGAAACGATGGCGGCGAGCAGCACGAGCAGCCAGAAGCTCGCGTTCACGCGCACGGCGGCGCTAAACGGTCTTTGCGGCATAGGCAATGGGATCGAGGTATTTTGAGCCGCTGAGCAGCTCGAAGTGCAGGTGCGCGCCCGTGGCGTTGCCGGTCGCGCCGACCGCACCGAGCGTATCGCCGCGCAGAACGCTCTGCCCGGAGGAGACCGTTATTTTGCTGCAATGGGCGTAAAGCGTCTCATAGCCGTCCGCGTGGCGGACGGTCAGATATTTGCCGAGCACGGTGCTCTCCCCCACCACGCCGACCGTACCGTCGGCAAAGCAGGCAAAGAGCGTGCCCTCATCGGCGGCAAGGTCGAGGCCGGTATGGAAGGCCTCCTCACCCGTATTCGGGTCCTCACGCCAGCCGAAGCCCGAGGTCAGCGTGCCGTCGAGCGGCGGCGTATAGGAAAAGGGCAGTGTCGGCTGCGCGTCGAGCACATAATCCGGCATGGGCTTGGCTGCGGCATCCTCCTCGTTTGTTCCGTCCGGCTGTGCGATCTCCGCCCCGCCGCCGACCTCCGCGGCGTCCTGCATACCGCTGCCGCCAAACACGGCGACGTAGGCATTGCCGAGGGACTCCGCGAATCGTTCGGGCGCGGCGACCGCGTGGCCGATGGCGGAAAATGCCTCGGTAAAGTCCGCGTCGCGCACGAGCCATTGGGCAAGCGTACCGCGGAAGGCCGAAAGATTCCCCGGCAGCACGAGCTTGAGCAGCACGAGCGAGACAAACAGCGCGCCGCAGACGGTCAGACGCAGAAAACGAAGCTGCGACGCGCCGGAGGTCTGCTGTTCCCTGCGGCGGCTTCCTGCGGCGGTGCTTCGCTTTGTCCGCGCGGCGGCGCGGCGTTTTCCCTGTGTGCGCGCCCAGCGGCGCAGACGCATCCTTACGGTCATAGGCTCTTCCTCCCTTGGCTTTCGTTTTGGGACAGTCTATGCCGCGGCATCGCCGCTTATGCCCGCACGCAGAAAAAGAGCCGCCCGCGGCGGCTCTTGCAGTCATTTGACATAGTGGGCAAAGAAATTTTCCAAAATGCGCTGTCCGTCCCGGTGCGCGTCATTCTGCAGCTCCGGGTGGAACTGCGTGCCGAAGATGGGGCGCGACTCGTGCGCAAGCATCTGCACACGGCAATTTTCCCGGGAAGCGAGCAGGCGAAAGCCCCTCGGCACAGCGCTGAGCTGGCCGCGATGGTGCTCGAAGCAATGGAGCGTACCGCTCAGGCCGGTGAGCAGCGGATGCTGCGCGAGGACGGTCTGCGGCAGAAAGCCGAACTCCTCGTATCCCTCGCCCGGATAGACGAGCGGCGCACCGAAGGCGATGCCGATGAGCTGTAGGCCCGCGCAGATGCCGAAGAGCGGGGCCGTTGTTTCACGGATCAGCGCAAGCTCGTCGGCAAAGGTCTCGCGCAGACGCTCGCGGTCCCAGTCGGTGAAGCAGCCGGAGAGAAAGATGGCATCCGGCGCAGAGTCGAGCGTCCTGAGCTGTGTATAGTGCCGCACGGTGACCGTACCGAACGCAGAGAGCTTCGCGGAGAGCGCGTCGATGTTATAAAGCGGGTCGGTAAGACCGAGCTCTCCCGCGCGGGCGATCCGGCCACGGTCTTCGGGCGTCGGCTCGTTGTTGATGAGCAGCAGCTCTCTCATGTCAGTCCTCCAGAAGCGCACCGGACAGGTGCAGGATCGCCTCGAGCACGCCGCCGCCGACGGCGGTCGCCTTGTCCGAGACCGTATAGCAGTTTTCCACATTGCCACGCGGGTCCACGTCGCCGGACTTCATGCCCTTGCGGACGGGGATGCCGTCGGCGATCAGGCCGCGGAGCACGCCGTCGATGGTGCAGACCATCGGCTCGCCGGACACATAGCCCGCGACGTCGCCGGCCTTCACAAGGTCGCCGATCCTGCGCACGGAGCGAAACGCGCCGTCCGCAGGCGCGCGGAGCACGCGCTCGCCGGCAAAGCCGCCGATAAGCCCGGGGACGTTTGTGTTCGGAATGGCGCTGCCGGAGTAAATGACGCGGCCGAGCGTGTGGCCGCGCATGGTCTCGATGACCGCGCGGCAGTCCTCCCCCGCCGTGAAGCCGGGGCCGACGCCGACGACGACCGGCGCGTCGGTGATCCTTGTGCCAAGGTTGCGCTTGGCAAGGATGGCGTCCACCAGCGCGTCGGGCGCGAGCGCTTCGCGACAGGCGCAGCCGGGGTCGGCGAGCACGGGGACAATGCCCTGCGCGAGCAGGGCGCGCGCCTCGTCCGCGTTTGCGGCCGGACGGGCGGTCACATCCTCGACCGTCGTTTCGCCGTAGACGATGGCTTCGGAGAAGGCGACCGTGCGGCGGATGGCCGTCGGGCGCTCCAGATCGGTCAGCACGACCCGGATGCCGCTGCGCCAAAGGCGCAGCGCGATGCCGGTGGCGAGATCGCCCGCCCCGCGGATCAGCGCAAGCATAGATATACCCCCTTGTGCAGGCTCCCCGCCGTGACCGGACAGGTGAGCCGGTTCGCGAGCGCGGCGGCGCGGTCGTAGTCCTCCGCCGTCTCGACCTTATTGATGTAAACGCGGTCACCGAGACCTTCGGCGAGAATGAGCGTTGCTTCCAGCTCCGGTGTAACAAGCGCGTTCTCACTGACACCGCACAGTGCGGCATAACGCTCGCTCCGATGGCAGACATCGCGGATGGGCTTGCCGAAGCCGTCCGCACCGACGACCAGCACGACGCGCTGGGCATTTGCCGGAATGACCGGCTCATGCGGCGCGTGCGCCTTGAGCGGCAGACGCCTGGAGCCGTCAGCCTCAACGAGCACATAGTCGGCGAGCCGCGCGAGCGCGTCAAAAGGGAGCGACGGCGGGCCGAGCTTTCCCTCGGCGGACGGCTCCCCGACGCAGACCGCGCCGTGCGCGCTGAGCGCGGCGGAGACCTCCGCTTCACTCGCCCGCTCCAGCACCTCGTACTGCGTCGGGCGCATGATGTGGGTCGAGGTGCAGAGAAGGACCGTGCCCTTTTTCCGCAGCTCCTCCGTGAGCGTATAGAGCAGCGTCGTTTTGCCGCCGCCACCGATGAGCGCGGTGACGCCGCGGCCAATATTCAGCAATGGCGCGATCTGCATAGCAATACTCCTTTACAGATGCTCCGCGCGGTGGCGTATCATCTCGGCCGCGACGCTGATGGCGATCTCCTCCGGCGTTTCAGCCAGGATCGGCAGACCGATGGGCGCGTGAACGCGGTCGATGTCCTGCTGCGAGAAGCCCGCCGCGGCAAGCCTTTCGCGCGTGAGCGCGACCTTCTTCCGGCTGCCGATGCAGCCGATGTAGGTTGCCGGCGTGCGAAGCACCTGCTCTAAGATCTCGTAGTCCGCCTGATGGCCCGGCGTCATGACCACGGCATAGTCGTCGGCGGTCAGCGAGACCTTGTCAAAAATACGGCAGAAATCGCCGACGATGATCTCATGCGCCGTGGGGAAATGTGCGGGGCTTGCCAGCTCCGCGCGGTTATCGTACACCGTGACCTCAAAGCCGATATAGTGCAGCACCGGGGCGAGGGCGCGGCCGACATGGCCCGCGCCGAAGAGGTAAACGCGCCCCGCGCGGACGATGGGCTCGACAAAGGTGCTGCCGTCCCAGTAGGGTCGGGAGGTAAAGAAGCCCTCCGTGCCGTGGCGCAGCTCGTCCGCCGTAAGGAGGCGAAATTCGCGCAGCGTCTCGCCGTCGAGCACGAGGCAGAGCCAGACGTTTCTGCCGCTGCCGAGCGCGTCGCGCCAGGCGCGCAGCACTCCGATCTGCGCGGCGTTCTCAGGCGGAATATACTGGAACCAAACCGTCACGTCGCCGCCGCAGACCATGCCCGTGCTGTTCGCCGCCTCAGGGTGGAGCGCGAAGTCCCGCAGGGCGTTCCGCTTCCCCTTCAGCAGCTCGCGCGCGAGGAGAATGGACTGCCGCTCCACCGCGCCGCCGCCGACCGTGCCGAGCGCTGTGCCGTCGGAAAAGACCGCCATGTGTGCGCCCGCGCCGCGCGGGGAGGAGCCGTCGGCCTTCAGGATGCTGCAGAGCATCACGCCCTCACCGTGCGTCAAAGAGGAAAGCATTGTGTTTAAAATCTCTTTCATTGCGTTATCCTTTATAAAGAATGGTTTTTGGGTATTATAGCAACGATTCCCCGTCAATGCAAGCGTCTGCGTGCGGCGGCTTTGACAAAAGCAAAAATTTCCTGTAAAATATGGGAACCTTTTCGGTTTTTCTGCGTCTATACATCCCGAAGTCACTTTTGTGACCGGCAAAATACATTTTCCAAGGAGAATCAACACGATGAAAAGAACACTTTCCCTCATGCTCGCGCTTGTCATGGCCGTTTCGCTGATGGCCTGCGGCAAAAAGGACGACGGCAAGAACAACGCCGACGCTCCCGCCGACTCCCTTGCCCTGCTCACCAAGGTTTGGGACAGCTACACCGACGACGAGAAGTTCCCCGCTGCCGGCGGCGACTATGAAACCAGCGTTGACGATGCCCCCGGCGCGTTCGACCCCTCCAACGCGGACAACCTTAACTTCCTGCTCACCGTGCCGACTGAGGACGCCTCTCTCATCGACGACGCCGCCTCCCTCATGCACATGATGAACGCCAACACCTTCACCTGCGGCGCGCTGCGCGTGAAGAACGGCGACGACGCGGCGAAGCTCGCCGAGGACCTGCGCGACGCCATCCAGAACAAGCAGTGGATGTGCGGCTTCCCCGATAAGCTGGTCATCGCCACGCTGGGCAATTATGTCGTCTCCGTCTACGGTGACGAGGAGCTGGTGAACACCTTCCGCGATAAGCTTCAGGCGGCGTATTCCGACGCTGCCATCGCCTATGACGAGATGATCGGTGAAGGTGAGTTCTCCGACGGCGAAGACACCGCCCTTGAAGCGCCTGTCGCCTAAGCGCGCAATAATACAGCAGCGCCCGAACCGCTTTGGTGCGGGCGCTGTCCATTTCAAATGAGGAGCCAACCGTATGCTGTTTTCCAGTATTCCCTTCCTTTTCTATTTCCTGCCCTGCGTGTTCGTGCTCTATTTCCTTGTTCCGATGCGTTGGAAAAATACCGTGCTGCTGCTCGCAAGCCTGTTCTTCTACGCCTGGGGCGAGCCGAAATTCGTTGTTTTCATGCTCGCGTCCATCGTACAGGGCTATGTGCTTGCCCGTCTGGTGGAGAAATACCGGGCGGACCGCGGGCGCGCGAAGCTCTTTCTGACGCTCTCGCTCGTGTTCAGTCTGGGACTTCTGGGCTACTGCAAGTACGCGGACTTCTTCCTCTCCGGCTTTAACGCGCTCACGGGGCTGCATATTCCGCTGCTCCGCGTGGCGCTGCCCATCGGCATCAGCTTCTACACCTTTCAAATCCTCAGCTATGTGGTGGACGTCTACCGCGGCGACGTGAAGGCGCAGCGTAATTTCATCGACCTTGCCGCCTACGTCGCCATGTTCCCGCAGCTCATCGCGGGCCCCATCGTGCGCTATTCGGACATTGCTTCCCAGCTGGAGCATCGCACCCATTCCCTCGCGGACGTCGCCGCCGGCGCGCGGCGCTTCGTACTGGGGCTGGGCAAAAAGGTCCTGCTGGCGAACGTCTTTTACGAGCTTATCACGACGTTCAAGGCGAGCGGCGACCGCTCCGTGCTCTTTTACTGGCTCTACGCCGCCGCCTGCGTGCTGAACATCTATTTCGATTTCTCCGGCTACAGCGACATGGCCATCGGCCTTGGGCGCATCTTCGGCTTCCGCTATCTTGAGAACTTCGACTATCCCTACATCTCCGCGAGCATCACGGAGTTTTGGCGGCGCTGGCACATGAGCCTTGGCTCATGGTTCCGCGACTATGTGTATATCCCGCTCGGCGGCAACCGCGTGAGCAAAGCAAAGTGGCTGCGCAATATTCTGATCGTCTGGCTGCTGACCGGTCTTTGGCACGGCGCGGCGTGGAACTTTGTGCTGTGGGGGCTATTCTTCGCCGTGTTCCTGACGGCGGAAAAGCTCTGGTACGGCAGGGCGCTTGCGAAAACACACATTTTGAAGCACCTCTACGTCCTGCTGCTGGTGATCGTGAGCTTTGTGCTCTTTGACGCGAACAGCGTCGGCGAGGCTGCCGCGGCCATCGGCGGACTGTTCGGCGCGGCGGGCGTGAGCGCGGTCAACCCGATCAGCCTGTACTACCTCAGGAGCTTTGCCGTGGTGTTTCTCATCGGCATCGTCGGCGCAACGCCGCTGCCAAAGCGGATCGTGGAGCAGCTTGGCTCGACCAGAGCCGGAGCAATGGTCGTCGATGTGCTCGAGCCGCTCGTACTCGTCTCTGTGCTCGCGGTCTCGATCGGCTATCTTGTAGACGGCTCATTCAATCCGTTCCTGTATTTCCGCTTCTAAGGGGGTGCGAGGATGAACAAACGCATCAAAAATATCGTGACCGTCGTGCTCCTTGCCGCGTTTCTTTTCGGCTTCGGGGCGTGGGCAGCGCTCAAGCCCGCCGACAGTCTCTCGCTCAGCGAGCGGCGCAGGCTCAAGCAGCTTCCCGCCGTCCGCATGGACGCCGTGCTCAGCGGCAAATTCATGTCCGACTTTGAGGGCTATGCGCTCGACCAGTTCCCTCTGCGCGACGAGTGGCGCACGCTCAAGGCGCTCAACCAGCTCTACGTCTACCGGCAGAAGGACAACAACGGCGTCTATATCAAGGACGGCTATGCCGCAAAGCTCGAATATCCGATGAACGAAAGCTCCATCGACCACGCCGCCGAGCGCTTCCGCTATCTCTACGAAAATTTCATGGCGGACGCGGGCGCAAGGGTCTACCTCTCCGTCATCCCCGACAAGAACTACTTTCTCGCGGAGACGAACGGCTATCCCGCCATCGACTACGAAGCCTTCGTCGAGGCTCTGCGGGAGCAGACGGACTTCGCGCAGTATATCGACCTCTTCGGTCAGCTGACGCTGGACGATTACTACCGCACGGACTCCCACTGGCGGCAGGAAAGGCTGCCCGCCGTGGCAGCGTACCTCGCGCGTGAGATGGGCGTGACGCTCACGGACGAGTACACGGAGCAGGTGCTCGACCGCCCCTACTACGGCGTGTACTACGGCTACGCGGCGCTGCCCATGCAGCCCGACGAGCTGCGCTATCTCACGAGTGAAACGCTGGAGGACTGCACGGTCTACAACTACGAGACCGGCAAGCCCGGCGCGGTGTACGACATGGAAAAGGGCGCGGGGAACGATCCCTATGAGCTGTTCCTCTCCGGCTCGATCTCTCTCCTGTCGATCGAAAATCCGAACGCCGAAACCAACCGCGAGCTGATCGTCTTCCGCGACTCCTTCGGCAGCTCCCTTGCTCCCCTGCTCGCCGAGGGCTACGCAAAGATCACGCTGGCGGATATCCGCTATCTACCCTCCTCCCAGATGGGCAAGCTGCTGGACTTCACCGGCGCGGACGTGATGTTCCTCTACAGCGTGCCGGTGCTCAACAACAGCGATACGCTGAAATAAGGACGCAAAAAAGCGCCGCAGCCGCGGCGCTTTTTTCTCTGTTCTTTTGTTCTCAGTCGTTGATGGCGCTGAGCATTCCGAAGTATTTTTCGTGCTTTTCCTGATACTCGCGGTTGAACACCGGGTCGTTGCCCTGATGCAGACGGTGGATATACTCATGATGGCTGTTCATAACCGAGGGATCGAACTGCGAGATGGTGTAGACGCCGAGGTTGGAGCACTGGTCGGCGATACGCTCGGCGTTGATGAGGATATCGAGGAACACCAGGCCCGCGTAGACCGTGCACTGCCCGTCGCGCAGGCGGCGGATGTGGTTGGTGCGGAGCGTTGCCACCATGTCGTCCACGACCTCCTCCACCGGCTCGATGCGGCGGGCGGTCTGCGCGTCCACGGCGGTGAAGCTGCGGTAGGCATAGTCCATGATCTCGCGCAGAGCCTCGCCGAGCACCTGCAGCTCCTGCTGCGCGGTCTCGGAAAATTCGATGCCCTTGCTGCGCAGCTCCTCAGCGTTCTCCGTGAGGTTCACGGCATAGTCGCCGATGCGCTCAAACTCGGAAAAGCACTGGATGTAGTAGTTCAGCAGGTCGTTGCCGTGTCCCGGCGGGACATGGCTGGAGAGCTTGATGAGATAATTGTCCACGCTGTCGGCCAATGCGTCGATGTGGTCCTCGTTGCGGTCGATCACGTCGATGGTATGCCGGTCGAAATGATGCAGAACGTCCAGCGCACTCATCACGCCCGTGCGCGCAAGGCGCGCCATGGCGCCGATGGCGTCCGACGCGGCGGAGAGCGCCAGCGCGGGCGAAGCGAAGAACTTTTCATCGAGCTGGGATAGCTCGTGGTCGACGTTCTCGCCGATCTGCTGATCGTCCTTGACGAGGACACGGGAGAGCTTTTCAAACTGCCCGCACACCGGCAGGAGCAGAACCGCGGTGGAAAGGCGGAAGATCGTGTGGACGTTCGCGATGGCGCCGGAGGTCATCGTCTGCCCCCACAGGCCGTCGAGCGCGCCCGCATGGTGCAGGACGGTCAGCGCCGTGATGATGATAACGGAGGCGCAGAGGTTGAAGATAATGTGGACGACGCCCGTGCGCTTGGCGTCCGCCTTCGAGCCGATGGAGCAGACGATGGCGGTGGTCACGCAGTCGCCGATGTTCACGCCGATGATGATGGCGTAGACCGAGCCGAAGGTCAGCGCACCCGTCATGGAAAGCGCCTGCAGGATACCGATGGTCGCCGACGAGCTCTGAATGAGGAAGGCTACGCCCGTACCAGCGAGGAAGCCGAGCACCGGCGCGTCGGCAAGGCCGGAGAACATCTGCGCAAACGCGGGCGACTCACCCAGCGGACTGACCGCTGCGGTCATGTTCAGAAGGCCGGTAAAGAGGATGCCGAAGCCCATCGTGATGCTGCCGATGGTGTCGCTGTGCGGCGTCTTGATGGCCATGATGAAGAGGATGCCCGCGATGGCCGCAAGGGGCGCGAGCGTGGAGGGCTTGAACAGATTGAGCCACGCGCCGCCGTCGGCGTTGAGGTCGAGCAGACGGATGATCTGACCCGTGATGGTCGTGCCGACGTTCGCGCCGAGGATGATGCCGATGGACTGGTGCAGCGTCAGCACGCCCGCGCCGACAAGGCCCGAGGTGAGCACGATGGTCGCCGTCGAGCTCTGAATGACCGCCGTGACCGCAAGGCCGAGCAGGAAGCCAACGAGCGGATTGTTCGTCACCTTCTCCATCGCCGCCTTGAGCGCGCCGGACGAGCCCTTCTTCAAGCCGTCGCCCATGAGCTGCATACCGTAGAGAAACAGCGCCAGCCCGCCGAAGAGGGAAATAAAGTTAAAAATCGTCATACCGTCACCAATCTTCTGTGTGTTCCCGATCCGTATTTTACAGTTCCCGTGGCAGAGATGGCATACTGTGCCAAACTCCACCAAATATTATGGTAGCAGAAATTTACAGAATTGCAAGGATTTTCGCAGAAAAGTCCCATATAATTTCCGCCCATATCTTTCTGCTTGCAATTTGACTTTCCTGTGGTACAATAACGGAAGAAAATGCCACTGCATTTTGAGGAGGTTTTACCATGCTCAACAAGTCCAATCCCATCGGCGTGATGGACAGCGGCATCGGCGGACTAACCGTCGTGCGCGAGCTGCAGCGCATCCTGCCCGGTGAGGACATCATCTACTTCGGCGACAGCGCCAACTGCCCCTACGGCAACAAGACCGCAGATCAGATCTTTGAGCTGAGCTGCCATATGCTCCACTTCCTCGGCTCCAACGGTGTGAAGTGCACCGCCGTGGCGTGCAACACCATCTCCACGATGGCCGAGCGCCTTCGTCCCTGCTTCGATTTCCGCATCATCAGCATCGTGGAGGAGGCGGCCAAGTACGTCATCCGCGAGAAACTCTCCAGCGTCGGCCTGATCGGCACGGAATTCACCGTCGCCTCCGGCAAGTACGCCGAACTCATCCATCAGGGCAACCCCGACTGCCATGTGGTCGGCAAGGGCTCTCCCCTGCTCGCTGCGCTCGTGGACCGCGGCGACTTCAATCAACACGACATCAATCTTGAGATCACCACGCAGGTCGACAACATTCTCTCCCGCGAGAAGGTCAACGACCTGATTCTCGGCTGCACGCACTACCCCATCGTGGAGGAAAACTTCCACGAGTGCTATCCGCAGCTGCACCTTATCAACCCCGCGCTCGAGCAGGCGAATGCCGTCAAGGCGTACCTCGCCGAGCAGAATGCCCTGAACCCGCAGAAGAAGGGCACCTTCACCATCTGTACCAGCGGCGACCCGCAGGTGTACGTCAACGTCGGCAAGCGTCTCGGCCTCTTTGAGGCGAGCGAGCTGAAGGTCGTTCACATCTGAAAACAGCATAAGGAAAGCGCAGCCGTTTGGCTGCGCTTTCTCTTTGCTCTCTTCACTTTTCGCGCTTGCGGAGGTAGATGGCCAGCGCGGCGACAGCCTCGGCGGCATAGACGCCGTAGAACACGGTGTTGATGTGCTTTGCCTTCTGCTGTGCCAGCGACATCGCCTCCTGCGTGTAGACAGTCACCGGCAGATAGCCGTCCGCCTTTGGCCCTGTCCGCCACAAAACGACCGAGCGGTTGCGCCAGATGAAGTAGCAGAGCACATTCCCGTTGTCGTCCTCAATGGTCGCGCCCTCGGTCTGCGAGCGGTAGATCGGCGTGTCATTCTCGTAGTAGAGCGGGCTTTCGGCAACGGCGGTCTCCGTCGCAAACCCTCCGCCGCTGTCATAGGTCGGCTTGACAGGCTTTCGCATATAACGCTTGAACGAGTCAAAGTCCGTGAACTCCACGCCCTCGGCGAGCAGCCTTGTGTCACCGAAGCCGACGAGCGCGCGAGCAGCAAAGGCGCTCACCGCCAGCGCCGCGCAGAGCGTGAGCGCCGTAGTGCGCAGGAGCCTGTCGTTTTTGCGCTGCGCCTCCGTTTTCTCCTCCGGCGGGAGGAATCTCTTTTTCACCAGCCGCCGCTCGACGATCCATACGGCAAAAAAAGCGAGCAGCACCGCGGCGAGCAGCACAAGCGCCGCCTGCCAGAACGTGAGCGAGACGCCGACGCCCGTGCGGCTGACGGTGAAGCCGTTTATCGTAACCGGATGAAACGCCCACAGCAGCGGCAGCGTGCAGGCAAAGAGTACCCATGCGGCCCCGTAGGTCCGCTCCGCGCCGCGGACGACCACGCGGCGGAAGGCGTCCACATCCTCCCCCTCCTCGTCGTGTATGGCAAGGAGCGCGGCATTGAGCTGCACGGTCTCAACGGCGGCCGCCGCGACAAAGAACACCGCGCCGAGGAAGAAGCCGAGCAGCGCGCGGTCAAGGGCGCTGTTGCACGCCATCGCCACAAGGAAGCCCGCGGCGGCAAGCGCGAGCGCGATGCAGCAGCGCGAGCGAAAGCGCGAAAGGCTCGCCGCGAGCAGGTGCTTTTTCTGCTGCTCGCCCTTTGGCGTGGACTGCGCGCCCTGCTCCTCCCCCGCCGCGGCACGTTCGCCGCGCAGCAGCTCGTCGCAGGTCACGCCGAATACCTCCGCAATGACCGGAATAAGCGCAAGATCCGGCGCACCGTCGTCGCGTTCCCAGCGCGAAACGGATTTGTCCGACACGTTCAGCCGCTCCGCCAGCTCCTTCTGCGTCATGCCGCTCGCGCGGCGCAGGGCCGCGAGGAAGCTGCCCATTGTTTTCTTTTCCATAAAAGCGACCTCCTTTTGGTCTTTGGATGGCTCGATTCTACCGCCGCGTCAGAGAGAATGCCACCCAACGGAGCGGGACTGTCTCTCGCCGTGCGAGAATTTTACTCCTCCCCGGCCAATTTTGGCAGCTCCCAGCCGACGAGAAGCGGTCCGCGCCCCACGGTGATACGCGCCGTCGGCGCGACGATGTGGTTGCTCACACCGAGCGGGAAGCCGCAGTCGATCGTCCCGTCCGTGAGCGGATATTGCAGCCCCTCAAGCGTGATGTGCTCGGCGCGGTCGCCCATACTGAAGAGCGAGACAATGCCCCAGTCCACCTCGCGCGCGAGCGTGAGCGTCTCATTTTCGATGGCGGTGTAGACGAAATTTTGGTCGTAGAGATAGCCCCGCGCCCGGTGGCGCAGGAGAAAGGCGAGCGACTGGAGGTTGGCGAGCGTGTGGTCAAGCCGCGCGCCGCCCGTCGCGCCGTAGAGATAGAAGGTGTCGCAGCCGCGCCGAAGTCCCTCGCGGAGCGCGAGCATGGTGTCGGTGTCGTCCTTTTCGACCGGCACGCGGATACAGTCCGCCGGCGCTTGACAGACGTCCATCGAGTCAAAGTCCCCGAGCACGAGGTCCGGCTTGACGCCGAGGCGCTCACAGAGCAAAAGCCCCGCATCCGCGGCGATCTGAAGATCGCCCTCGCGCGGCGGCTCCCGCAGGCCGTAGAAGGTGCCCGCGGCGTAGATAAAGCAGCGTTTCATGGTTTTCCCTCCCCGGGATGGTTTATGGTCCTTATTGTAACGTAAGCCGCGCGCGATGGCAAGACGTAAAAATTGTGCAGATCGCCACTTGACAAACCCGTTCAAAAACCTATAATAAAACTCGACAATTCCAAGGGGCGCTGGCGCAAGCCGGCTGAGATCGGGGCGTAACGCCGTCCCAGTCCCTCGAACCTGATCCGGGTAATGCCGGCGTAGGAATGCGAAGGATATTGATGAGGTATGCCGCATTGCGATCGCCGCAATGCGGCATTTTTTCATCGGACCATTGGGGTTGATCTTTTCAGAAAGCAGGAGAAAAACCATGACCCAAACCAAGACCCGCGCCCTCACCGAGGGCGCACTGATGGTAGCCGCCGCCACCGCGCTGAGCTATGTCAAGCTCCTCGAGCTGCCGCAGGGCGGCAGCGTGTGCATCGGTATGCTGCCGATCTTCCTCTACTGCGCCCGCTGGGGCTGCAAGGAGAGCTTTCTCGCCTCCTTCGCCTACGGCCTTCTGCAGCTCATTTTCGACGGCGCTTACGCCTGGGGCCCGACCTCGATGCTGTTTGACTATGTGCTCGCCTATGGCGTGCTGGGCGTGGCCTGCCTGTTCCGCAAGCAGAAGGGCGGCGTGTACATCGGCACGGTCGTTGGCTGCCTGTGCCGTTTCCTCGTCCACTTCATCAGCGGCATCACGATCTACCGCATCTATGAGCCGACGGAACTGTTCAACACGACCTTTGCCAACCCCTATATCTACTCTGCTGCCTACAACGGCAGCTACATGGTGATCGACTTGGTGCTCTGCCTCGTCATCACCGCGCTGCTCTACCGCCCGTTATCCCGCTATTTCGCGCCGCAGGAGACAGTCGCGGCAGTAAAGAGAAATCAGGGGCCTGAGCTCTAAGGCAGCACCGCGCAACTGCGTCTGCGCAGCGCTGCCCCAAAAAAGCAAAAGGGCGGGATCCCTCTCCCCGCCGACAGACTGTCGGGAGAGCCGTTCCAAACGGAACGGCTCTCCTGCTTTTTATAGACTTTTCAGCTCCACCGGTGTGCCGACGGAGTGGGCGATGGCGTAGATCCTCGCCACATCCTCGATATACTCGGCGTTGAGATACGCCTGCGCAAGGTCGCCGCCCACGGCGAGCACACCGTGGTTGGCAAGCGTGCAGCCCTTACGGCCCTCGAGCGCGGGGAGCGCATTCAAGCCGACCTCCTTTGTGCCGGGCGTCGCGTAGTCCGCGCAGCGGATGTCGCCGCCGAGGAACACCAGCGCCTCGATCAGCACGGCGGGGATGGTCTGGTGGTTCACGGCAAAGGCCGTGGCATAGGGCGAATGGGTATGGAACACAGCGTTCACATCGGGGCAGTTTTCGTACACCGCCGTGTGCATCCGCCACTCGCTCGAGGGCTTCAGATGTCCCTCGACCACCGTGCCGTCGAGCCGCAGGGCCACAATATCCTCCGCGCGCATCACGTCGTAGCGCACCGAGGTCGGCGTGATGAGCATGAGGTCTTCCTCGCGCAGATAGCAGCTCATATTCCCGCTCGTGCCGGAAAACAGTCCCTCATGAAAGGCCTGCAGGGAACGGTCCACGATCTCCTGCCGAAGCTCTGTGATCGTTTTCATCGTCTTCCCCTCCTCACACCACAAGGTTGTGCTCGTCGATGTGCCCGTCGGTGAAATAGCGGTGCAGATCGTAGGGCGAATAGATGCCGAGGTCGGTCACCACGCCGGAGACCAGATGCGGCGGCGTGATATCAAAGGCGGGATAGTAGCCCTTCACGCCCTCCGCCGCCGTGCGCACGCCCATCGCCTGCAGGGTGAAGCTCGGGTCGCGCATCTCGATGTGTACCGTGTCCACGGTCGGATGCCCCTGGTCGGGCGCACCGGTGACGAAGTACGGGATGCCCATGTACTTGGCGACGATGGCGTTCTGAAACGTGCCGACCTTGTTGACCACATGGCCGTCGCAGCAGATGGCGTCGGCGGCGGTGGTGAACACGTCCACGCCCTCACGCTGCATGACGAAGGCCGGCATATTGTCGGAGATGACGGTGACATCGAAGCCCATATCGCGGCAAACCGTCGCGGTCAGGCGCGCACCCTGAAAATAGGGGCGCGTCTCGGGGCAAAAGAGGCGGATATGCTTCCCTCTCTCGCTGCATTCGCGCAGCATCATGCCGACGATGGTCTCGGCAAAGCAGTGCGTCATCACCGTGCCGTTCTCGGGGAACAGATCGACAAGGTACTTACCGATCTTCGCTACACGCTCGTAGCGGGTGTTGTTCAGCTCGACCGTTTTATTCACGATGGCCTGCGCCGTGTCCTCGCCCGCGGCGAGGGCGCGCTCTGCCTCGGCAAGACAGAGGTCGCACAAAAGCGCCATGCGCTTGACCGTCGTGGGCCGCGCGTGGGAGATGGTGTGCGCCGCCTTTCGCAGATATTCCATCTGCTCCGCGGCAGTCTTATCGCGGCACTCGTGCGCCGCGAGCGCCATGCCCATCGGCACGGCGGTGTACGGTCCCGCGCTTTGCGTCACCATGTCGGTGATGGCCTGCGCGACCTCCTGATGGGTATGGCAGGTGACAAATTCGACCCTCGCGGGATAGATGCGGCGGTCAAGTATATTTACTTTACCGTCCTCGTACCACGCGATGTTTTCATATTGCAGCATAAATGCCAGATCGTGATCCGCTCTCTGCATCGTTCTCCTCCTTACGCGTATAACCGCTTGACCGCCGCGCGGGCCTCGTAAAATTCCTTCTCGCGGTCGAGCGTCTTGTATTCGCCGTTTTCATATAAGATCCTCCCGTCCACCATCGTCATGCAGACGTCGGACGAGTGGGCCGCGCAGGTCAGCAGCGCGGGGGTATCGAAGTTCGGATAGAGGTGGGGCTTGTCCAGATCGAGCGCAATAATATCCGCCTTCTTCCCCACCGCCAACACGCCGGTATCGCTGCGCCCCTGTAGTCTTGCACCGTTGACCGTTGCCATGTCCAGCACCTCGGCAGAGCTGACCTCCGTCGGGTCGTGGCGGTAACCGCAGGGCATGATATCGGCCAGGTGCATTTCCTCAAACATATCCAGGTTGTTGTTGCTCGCCGCGCCGTCCGTGCCGAGGGCAAGGTTGATGCCCGCATCCATCAGCTTCCGCACCGGCGCAAAGCCGCTGCCGAGCTTGAGATTGCTTGTAGGATTATGGATAACATTCACGCCGTGGCGCTTCAGAATGGCAATATCCTCGTCGCTCACGGCGACGCAATGCGCCGCGGCGGTGGGGCTGTCCAGCGTCCCCAGCTCCTCGAACCACGCGACAGGGGACTTGCCATAGCGCGCGATGCACTCATCCACCTCACGCTGCGTTTCGGAAAGATGAATGTGCATCCGCCCACCATGTGCCATGCAGAGCTCGCTGTAGGCGCGGACGATGTGCGGCTTGCAGGTATACTCCGCATGAATGGAAAAGTCGATGCGGATGCGCCCGTTTTCGGCGTTGTGGTACTTCTCAAACAGCTCCACCGACTGTGGGATCTGCGTGTTCTGCTCCACGGTCTGGTTTTCATCAAAGCACTGCACGCAGCGGCTGATGTTTGCCTTCATGCCCGCTTCCGCAACGGCGGCGACCGTCTCGGCGGGGAAAAAATACATATCGGAAAAGCTCGTCGTGCCGCTCGCCAGCATCTCGAGGATGGCAAGACGGCTGCCCGCTGCGATGTCCTCGGGCACCAACCGGTCCTCGATGGGAAAGACCTTGTCGAACAGCCACTCACGCAAAGGCAGGCCGCTGCCCACGCCGCGCAGCAGCACCATGGGCGAGTGATTGTGGCAGTTAATGAGGCCGGGCATGAGCAGCTTATGCTCCATGCTTTTGTGCTCCTCATACTCCCCCGTCGGTTTTTCCGTGCCGATGTAGTCGATGGTATCGCCGCGCACCCCGAGGAAGCCGTGCAGCGTCGAGTACCCGCCGTCTTCCCCGCGCAGCAGAAGATCGCAGTTTTCAAAAAGAATGCTCATAATAGTCTCCGTTTCGATTAGTGCATTGATTCTACCACGCATACACGGGAATTGCAAGAAATACGGCGCATGGTTCGTACACCGCGTGAAAAATGACCGTTCTCCCGTCGGAGAGCGGTCATTTTTTTCTGCTGCATCCGGTGCTCAGCGGGCTATCGGCAGCGCTTCCGCGTCCTGCGCTGCGCCGCCCTGCATCGCGCGGCGCGCGGAGGAAAGCATCAGCTTGATGCGATTGAGCTGATTGACCTCGCTCGCGCCGGGGTCGTAGTCCACGGCAACGATGTTCGCCCACGGGTACGACTTGCGCAGCGCCTTGATGACGCCCTTGCCGACCACATGGTTCGGCAGGCACGCGAACGGCTGGATGCAGACGATGTTCGGCGTGCCGGAGGTGAGCAGCTCCGCCATTTCGCCGGTGAGGAACCAGCCCTCGCCGTACTGATTGCCGATGGCAAGGAACGGCTCGGCGAGCTTGGCAACATCCTCGATGGGCATGGGCGCCTCAAAGCGGCGGCTTTTCTCCAGCGCCTCGAGCGCGGGCGCACGGAGACGGCGGAGCATCTCCACGCCGGCCTTGGCGACCACGGAATCCTTCCACGAGGTGCCGAGGTTCTTATGGCGGAAGTCGCGCCCGTAAATGCTGTAATTGAAGAAGTCCAGCAGGTCGGGCACGACGACCTCGGCTCCCTCGGCCTCCAGCAGCTCGACCAAATGGTTGTTCGCGAGCGGCATATACTTCACCAGAATTTCGCCCACAATGCCGACACGCGGCTTGCGCAGCGTCTCGTCGATGGGCAGCGCGTCAAAGTCCGCCACGATGCCGCGGCAGACGTCGGCATAGCGCCACTTCGTTTTGGGGTTCACGAGCGAATCGACGCAGATCTCCTTCCACTTCTGATGGATCGCCTCGGCGCTGCCCTTTTCCAGCTCATAGGGGCGCACATGGTACAGGCAGCGCATGAAGAGGTCGCCGTAGACCAGCGCGTGGACCGCGTCCATGATGAGGCCCTTGGAGAGCGTGAAGCCCTCGTTCTTCTCCATGCCGTTGAGATTGACGGAGACGACCGGAATGTGGCCGTAGCCCGCCTTTTCCAGCGCGCGGCGGATGAAGCCGACGTAGTTGCTCGCGCGGCAGCAGCCGCCCGTCTGCGTCATCATGAGGGCAAGGTGATCGGTGTCGTAGCGGCCCGAGGTCACCGCCTCCATGAGCTGGCCGACCACCGTGATGGACGGAAAGCAGGCGTCATTGTTGACGTACTTGAGTCCCATGTCGATGGCCTTTCGGTCGTCGTTCTTGAGCAGCACCACGTTGTAGCCGTGCTTGGCGAACACCGGCTCGAGAACATCAAAGTGAATGGGACTCATCTGGGGCGCGAGCAGCGTCCACTTCTCGTCGCGCATTTTTTTCGTGAAGGCCATGCGGTGGTAGGCCGCGCTCTGCGGGTGCGCGTAGATGCCCTTCTCACGTCGGATCCTCATGGCGGCGAGCAGGCTGCGGATGCGGATACGCACCGCGCCGAGGTTGTTGACCTCGTCGATCTTGAGAACGGTGTAGAGCTTGTTGCTGCCCTCGAGAATTTCGGAGACCTGGTCGGTGGTCACCGCGTCAAGGCCGCAGCCAAACGAGTTGAGCTGAATGAGCTCGAGACCGTCGCACCGGCGCACGAATTCCGCCGCCGTGTAGAGGCGGGGATGGGATACCCACTGGTCGTTCGCGCGCAGCGGGCGCTCGGGCGTGAAGTCGATGGGCAGGCTGTCCTCGGTCAGCACGTCAAGGCCGTAGGAGGCGATCAGTTCGGGGATGCCGTGGTTGATCTCAGGATCAAGATGGTAGGGCCGCCCCGCGAGAACGACGCCGCAGCGTCCCTCCTGCCGCATTTTTTTGAGTACCCGCGCGCCCTCGGCGCGAATATCCTCCTTGGCCCTTTGCTGCTCGGCCCAGGCAAGGGAAACCGCCTGCCGCGTTTCCTTCTCCGGTATTCCCCACTGCTCGCGGCAGAAGCGCGCCATGCGGTCGGCGACCGTCTTCTCGCTCGTGAAGGCAAGGAAGGGCTTGAGATACTCCACCTCGCCGTCGGCGGCCGCCTCCACGTTGTTCTTCAGATTCTCGGGGTAGGACACCACGATGGGGCAGTTGAAATGATTCTGCGCGTCCGGCGTTTCCTGATGCTCGAAGAACACGCAGGGGTGGAAGATGGTATGCACGCCCTCGTCGATGAGCCACTGCACATGGCCGTGGGCGAGCTTCGCGGGATAGCACTCGGACTCGGACGGAATGGACTCCATGCCGCGCTCGTAGAGCCTGCGGTCGGAGAGCGGCGAGAGGATCACGCGGAAGCCGAGGGCCTTGAAGAAGGTCGCCCAGAAGGGGTAATTCTCATACATATTGAGCACGCGCGGGATGCCGAGCTCACCGCGCGGCGCAGCCTCGGCCGCAAGCGGCGGATAGCGGAACAGCCGCTCGCGCTTGTAGGCGAAAAGGTCCGCGCCCTTTTCGTGCGCGTCCGTATTCCCCGCGCCCTTCTCGCAGCGGTTGCCGGTGGTGTAGCGTCGCCCGCCGGGGAAGCGTGTGACCGTCAGCATACAGCGGTTGGAGCAGCCGCCGCAGTGTAGCGTCTGTGTTTTGTACTCAAGATGCTCGATCTCTGCGAGCGGGAGCATTGCCGTTTCCTGTCCGCAGTAGTGGCTGCGGGCGATCAGCGCCGCGCCGAACGCGCCCATGAGTCCCGAAATGTCAGGACAGACTGCCTCCGCGCCGGAGATCCTCTCAAACGCGCGCAGCACAGCCTTGTTGTAAAAGGTGCCGCCCTGCACGACAACGTGCGCGCCAAGCTCGCTCGGGTCGGCGAGCTTGATGACCTTATAGAGCGCGTTTTTGATGACGGAATAGGCAAGCCCCGCCGAAATATCCGGCACGCCCGCGCCCTCCTTCTGCGCCTGCTTGACGTTGGAGTTCATGAACACCGTACAGCGCGTGCCGAGATCGACCGGGTGCGGCGCGAACAGCGCTTCCTTGGCAAAGTCCTCAGCGCTGTAGCCGAGCGAGGCTGCAAAGTTCTCGATGAACGAGCCGCAGCCGGACGAGCACGCCTCGTTGAGCAGCACATTGTCCACGCTGCCGTTGTGCAGCTTGATGCACTTCATGTCCTGCCCGCCGATGTCCAGCACGCAGTCCACCTGCGGATCAAAGAAGGCGGCGGCGGTGCAGTGAGCGATGGTCTCGACCTCGCCCTCGTCGAGCGAGAAGGCCGCCTTCAGCAGCGCCTCGCCGTAGCCGGTCGAGCACTCGCGCAGGATGTGCGCACTCTCCGGCAGCTCGCGCGCGAGCGCGGAGACGGCGCGCTTCGCCGTCTCAATGGGGCTGCCCTGATTGTTCGCGTAGTACGACCACAGCAGCTCGCCGCGTTCGCCGATGAGCGCAAGCTTTGTCGTGGTCGAGCCGGCGTCCACACCGAGGAAGCAGCCGCCCGTATAGCTTGCCAGGTCTCCCTTCTCCACCACCGCCCGCGCGTGGCGCGCGCAGAAATCGTCGTAGTCCTCCTGCGAGGCAAACAGCGCCGGCAGGCGGTGGAGCTCGAAGGCCATCTCCACGCCGCTCGTGAGCCGGTCAATGAGTGAGGCGATGGGCAGCGCCTCACACGCCGTTTCGTCGAGCGCCGCACCCATCGCGGCGAAAAGGTGCGAGTTCGGCGGGTCGATGGCAGTCTCGTCCGTGAGCTTCAGCGTGCGGATGAACGCCGCCTTGAGCTGCGGCAGAAAGTGCAGCGGTCCGCCGAGGAACGCGACGTGGCCGCGAATCGGCTTGCCGCAGGCAAGGCCCGAGATGGTCTGGTTGACGACCGCCTGAAAGATGGAGGCGGCAAGGTCCGCCTTGGTCGCCCCCTCGTTGATGAGGGGCTGGATGTCCGTCTTGGCAAACACGCCGCAGCGCGCGGCGATGGGATAGATCTGCTGATACTTCTCCGCCTCGCGGTCAAGGCCCGCGGCGTCGTTCTGCAAAAGCGCCGCCATCTGGTCGATGAACGAGCCGGTGCCGCCGGCGCAGACGCCGTTCATGCGCTCCTCGAGCGAGGTACCGAAATAGATGATCTTCGCGTCCTCGCCGCCAAGCTCGATGGCCACATCGGTCTGCGGAGCCTCGCGCCGCAGCGCGTCCGCGACAGCCACGACCTCCTGCACGAATGGGATGCCGAGCGCCTTGGCGAGATTGATGGCGCCCGAGCCGGTGATCTTCGCCCGCAGGGCACAGTCCCCCACCTGCTCGCGCGCCTCGCGCAGAAGCGCCGAAAGCGCCTCCTGCGTGTGTGCGCAATGCCGCCGGTACTCGCCGAAGAGCAGCTTTCCCTCCTCGTCCAGAAGGACGAGCTTCACGGTGGTGGAGCCAATGTCGATGCCTGCGCGATATGTATTCATGAAAGAACCTCTTTCTGCCGGAAAATTGTCTGTGCGAATGCAACGTATGGATCGATAATTCCAGTATAGTTTTCTCAAAAGCAAAGTGAAAGTTAAGAAATAAGAAGAGGAAGTTAAGAAACTGTAAAAAAAGGCATTGCACGCCGCGCCTGCGGAATGCAATGCCGTTCTCGTTTTTTCTCTTTGCGCGTCTGCGTCAAAGCTCCAAAATGCGGCGGATCGCCTCGCCCACGCCGTTGTGGTCGTTGTCCTCTGTGATCAGATCGCACTGCGCTTTGATATCCGCCTGTGCATTGCCCATCGCAACGGACAGGCCGGCGTCGTGCAGCATCGCGCGGTCGTTATCGGAGTCGCCGATGCCGACGGTCTGCGCCATCGGGATATGCAGATAGTCCGCAAGCGCCTTCAGGCCGCTGCCCTTCGTGACGCCCTGCGCCGTCATCTCCAATGTAGTCTCCTCCGGCATTGCAAAGGACAAGGGAAGTGTCCTGATCTCCTCATAACACGCATGGCAATCCTCCGATGAGCGGAAGTAAATGTTCACCTTGCCGATGGATGTAAGATGCCGTGCCTCCTCAGCCATATCAGCGACCTTGCGCGTGATTCTCTCAAACATAGGCTGATAGATCCCCGCGTGAAAGTCCTTCATATGCGTTACATCGTCTGCGGCAACAATGGTCTCGTCATCCGTGAGGATATGCGGCATCGCGCGATACCGTTTTGCAGTCTCCGCCAACGCAGCAGCCATTTCCGATCTGACCGGGCGGCGGTCGATGCAGTGCTTTTCCACGCGGTCATAGACAAGCGCGCCCGTGCTGCACACAGCGTAGCGCATCATCGGCACCATATCAAAATACAGCTTCAGCTCCGGCACGGCGCGGCCCGTGCAGTACACCACATGAATGCCGCGCTCGCTTGCCACGCGGATATCGCGCACAGTGTCCGGGGCAATGGTCTTGTCCGATGTCAGGAGCGTTCCGTCCATATCCAACGCAATGATGCGGTAATTCTTTCTCTCCATGCATGACCCTTTCTTCAAATTCAGAAGGTCTCCCCTACGCCTCCGCGGGAAGACCTTCCTTTTATCGTTTGAGATGCCCGGCAAGGGCGGTGATGAGCGCGTCCTTTCCCTCGCCCTTCTCGGCGGAAAACGGCACGAGCACATCGTCCGGCCCGAGGTCAAGCGTCTCGCGGATGAGCGCGAGGTTCGGCTCGATCTCGCTCCTTTTGAGCTTGTCGAGCTTGTTCGCCACGACCACCATCGGGCAGCCGCTTCCCCGGAACCACTCGCGCATCGTCACGTCGTCCGCTGTCGGCTTGTGGCGGGCATCGACGATCAGCACGCCGAGGTCAATAAGCCCCGCGCTCTGGAAGTAGTTCTCCATCAGGCGGCTCCAGCGGTCGCGCTCGGCCTTGGAGACCTTCGCGTAGCCGTAGCCGGGCAGATCGACGAGGTAGAGCCTGCCGTCGATTTTGAAGTAGTTGATCTGCGTCGTTTTGCCGGGACTCGCGCCGACGCGGGCAAAATTTTTGCGGTTCACCACGCGGTTGATGACGCTCGATTTGCCGACGTTCGAGCGTCCCGCGAACGCGACCTGCGGCAGTCCGTCATGGACGAACTGCGCGGGCACGGTCGCGCTCAGGATAAATTCCGCCTTGTTGAAGTTGATCGCCATAAGGGGTCACTCCGCTTCTGTTGATTTTCAGACCCGCAGCGCGGGCAGCTTGCCGCCCTCCGCAGCCCCCGGCAGCACGGTGTCGAGCCGCGCGGCGGGAGCCGCCTCGGGATAGACCAGCGCTTCGGCGAACACGGCGTCCACCGTCTCCACCGGCACAAAGCGCAGCTTTGCGCGCACGTTCGGGTCGATCTCGTCGAGGTCCTTTTCATTCTCCTTCGGAAGGATGACGGTGCGGATGCCGGCGCGCAGCGCGCCCATGGTCTTCTCCCGCAGCCCGCCGATGGGCATGACGCGCCCGCGCAGCGTGACCTCGCCGGTCATGGCGACGTCGTGGCGCACCGGGCGGTCCGTCAGCGCCGAGAGCAGTGCCGTCGTGATGGCGATGCCCGCGCTCGGCCCGTCCTTGGGGACCGCCCCCTCGGGGAAGTGGATGTGAATATCCTTCGTCTTATAGAAGTCCGTCGGAATGCCCAGCTCCGCCGCACGCTGGCGCAGGCAGGACATAGCGGCCTTGCAGCTCTCCTGCATGACCTCGCCGAGGTTGCCGGTCAGCTCCAGCTTGCCGCTGCCGTCCATCACGCCGACCTCGACCGGAAGGATCTCGCCGCCGACCTGCGTCCACGCAAGGCCGTTGACCACGCCGACCAGATCGGTCTTTGCCGCCTCGTCGCGCGTATAGCGCGGCGTACCGAGATAGCTTTCCACATTCTCTGCCGTAATGGAAATACGCTTTACATCCGTTGTGGCAAAAGCCATTGCCGCCTTGCGGCAAAGCCTGCCAAGCTCGCGCTCCAGACTGCGCACACCGCTCTCGCGCGTGTAGCGCGCGATGACCGTCCGCAGCGCTCCCTCGTCCACGCGCAGCGCGGCGGGCGCAATGCCGTTCGCTTTTTTCTGCTTGGGCAGCAGATAGTCCACAGCGATATGTAGCTTCTCCTCGTCCGTATAGCTGGGCAGCTCGATGACCTCCATGCGGTCAAGCAGCGGGCGGGGAATGGTCTCGGTCGTGTTGGCGGTCATGAGGAACATGACGCGGCTGAGGTCGACCGGAATTTCCAGATAGTGGTCGCGGAAGGCGCTGTTCTGCTCGCTGTCGAGCACCTCGAGCAGCGCCGACGCGGGATCGCCGCGCTGGTCGCTCGCGAGCTTATCCACCTCGTCGAGCACGAGCAGCGGATTCATCGAGCCGCTGCGGGAGATGGCCTCGATGATGCGGCCGGGCATCGCGCCGATGTAGGTCTTGCGGTGACCGCGGATGTCCGCCTCGTCCCGCACGCCGCCGAGCGACAGCCGCGCGACCTTGCGGTTCATCGCCTTGGCGATGCTCAGCGCGATGGACGTCTTGCCCACGCCCGGCGGGCCGACAAGGCAGATGATCTGCCCTCTGGCGTCGGGATTGAGCCTGCGCACGGCAATGAACTCCAGAATACGCTCCTTGACCTTCTCCAGGCCGTAGTGGTCGCGGTCAAGACGACGGCGCGCCGTTTCCACGCTCACGCGCTCCTTTGTCTCCACGCCCCACGGCATATCGAGCACGGTGTCGAGATAGTTGCGCAGCACGCTGGCCTCCGCGCTGCCGAACGGCTGACGCGACAGGCGGTCTACGTCCTTGAGGAGCTTTTTCTCCGTTTCCTCCGGCAGACGGCAGGCGCAGATCCTTGTGCGGTATTCGTCGAACTCCGCGTCGCTGTCTCCCTCGCCCAGCTCATTCTGCAGCACCTTGACCTGCTCGCGCAGGATCATATCCTTTTGGATCTGGCCGACGCGCTCGCGCACCTTGCTTTCAATGTCCTGCTCCATCGCAATGACGCTGATCTCGCGCTTGAGAATCTCGTTCACACGGCGCAGACGCATCAGCGGGCGCAGCTCCTCAAGCACGGACTGCTTATCCTGATAGCGCAGATTGCTGTTCTGCGCGATGAAATCAGCGAGGAAGCCCGGGTCGGTCGCGTCCATGACCGTGGTGAAGATGCTCTCGGGCTGCTTGGGCAGCAGCTCGCTGTACTCGCCGAAGAGCGCGTAGGTCTGGCGCAGCATCGCCTCGGTGCGCGTGCCGTGCCGCGGCGACTTTTCCTCGCCGATCAGCTCGACCTGCGCCTGCAGAAACGGCTCGCGCTGCCACAGGCGGCGCAGCCGCGCACGGCTGCCGCCCTCCATGACGACGCGCATCATGGAGTTCGACGCGCGCAGGATCTGAATGACGCGCGCGACGGTGCCGACCTCGTAGAGGTCCTTTTCCTCCGGCAGCTCAACGCCCAGCTCGCGCTGCGTGACAAGGAAGATCTCCTGCCCCGTCTCCATCGCGCGCTCCAGCGCGCGCACGGAGATCTCGCGCTCCACGTCAAAGCTCGCGGTCATGCGGGGGAAGACCGTGAGTCCGCGCAGCGCAAGGGCCGGGATGTTTTTGGTGATGGTTTCCATAGGGTCTCCTTACGTCAGGAGGCCGGCTCGACCGGCGGCAGCTCCGCCGCGGGCTTTCCCTCCTGCAATGCTTCTTTTCTGTGTCCGAGCTGCGGCGGCTCCTTGCCGTCCACGCAGTCACGGGTGATGGTCACGCGGTCGATCGTGCGGTCAGACGGAATGTCATACATCACCTTGGTGAGCAGGCCCTCCATCACCGCGCGCAGGCCGCGCGCGCCGATCTTGCGCTCGATGGCCTTGTCGGCGATCTCCTCGAGCGCGTCGTGATCGAACACGAGCTCCGCGCCGT
>OLQV01000230.1_pt1 | contig 58966 bp, 70 predicted proteins | sample 1672371 | NCBI WGS metagenome assembly OLQV01 (sample SAMEA3136676, study PRJEB25190) | human gut metagenome
TTCCGCTACTAGATCCGGCGGCGGTAAGGCTTCCTACATAGGTATTAGCACCTGATGTATTGAAGTATCCTCCATTAGATGCAGTGCTACTACTTCTTCCACCGCCTCCACCACCTGCTACTAGTATTCTACTTAGATAAGAGGCTGATGTTCTTACATATCTTTGGTAACTATCTGTAGTTATACTACTAGGAGTTAAGCATATATCAGTGGCTCCGCCACCTGCTCCATTATCGTTATATCTTGAACCTGCATAACTGGCTCCGCCACCATTCCAGCCTCCATAGTTTACATCACTATTACTATTAGGGCTTCCTCCTATATAGAGGGTTACATCTAGGCTTTCAGTTAGTGTAAGTGTACCACTAGCATATCCTCCGTATCCGTCAGGGTGAGAGTTTGTTGGACTTGCACTTGAATATACTCCTGATGCCCCCCAAGCTTCTAGTTTATGAGTACCAGGTTTTAGGGTTATGGTTTCTCCATTTGTTTTGGATATATCAAAGTTATAATCTGTTGTTGTTGTCTTGGTTTCTCCAGCATCTCCACTGGGTTCATTTCCGGTATTAAAGGTTTCGGTTATAAGGGTTTTTCCATCTGTTAAACCTAGTTCATTACTGTCTGATCCTGCTACACCTATATTTAAAGTTATTTCACTACTAGTGTTATTTATTACTAATAGTTCTACGGGTAAGATAGAACCGTTAGTAATACTACCACTAGTAGCGTTTTCACTCCAATCTATTTTATATATTCCTATATCATCTGTTTTGGTACTGGGAGATACCATTTCATAGAATACTCCATAATATATACTTCCTCCGGTATCGTTATTTACGTTAACCATTACACTGGTATTAGATCCGGCGGGAACGGTTACTTTTTTGTATTCGTATATTTTAAGAGTGGTTTCGATATTGGATGCTGCTTTCATAGTTACTATATCTTTACTGGTTGTTTTTTCGAGGGAGAATAAGGCAAAAGAGGAATACATACATAGTGATAATATTCCTACGATTATTATTATTAGTACGTAACTTTCTTTTATTATATATTTATTTTTCATATAGGTTCCTCCTACTCTTTACTCTAATATTATTTTAGCATATCTTAGGTTATATTTCAATAGGTTTAGAGAAAAAAATATATACCTAGTAGGATGGTAAATGTTCCTATGAAAAGGAAAATTTTAAAAATATCCTTTTCACAGGAACATTATGAATTATGGAAATAAAGTAATTAATTATATAATTAATTAAAGCATAATATAGATTATACCTTAACTTTTTATATTATTTATGATATTATTTTAACTAAGAAAGAGGTGTAATTATGGAAAGTCTAACAACTACTATAAGTGGGCAAGTAGATATAAAACAATTAATAAATAGAGATGGTGTTCCTTTCGATGTGGTAAATCCTAAACCAAGTAAAGAACTATTAGAGGCTTTACAAGAGGGTGAGGATATACTAAATGGAAAAGTAAATGCAAAAAGATATCATAGTATTAAGGAATTAATTGGTGATTTAGATAATACAAGATAATGAATTAATATTATTACTTTTTGCAATGGGTAGTCATAGCGACTTGTTTAATAAATAGGGAAACTTCCCTCTTTTTTTATTTAAGAAAAAAAGAGAACCTTAGTTCCCTTTATTATAATTCTTCTTGTTCTCTTGTTGTTCTATTATAGTAATAGATACCATAACCTAATGCTCCTAGGCCTATAAACCATATAAAGCCCATTGCTGCTGCTCCTGTTTTTGGAGTGTATATTACATCTACTATAACGTCTTCATCAGGCATTGTTCCTCTTACAACGTCTTTATCTGGTGAGTAGCCATTAATACTTGGTGATGTTACATCGTATTTATTACCGGCTTTTTCTTCTTTACTATAAGTAGGGGCTGCGGTTTTTCCTCCTACTTCATCATACCAGTATCTTATTGTTAGGGTTGGATTTTTTACTTCGGGTTCATCACAAATATTGAAAGTCATTTTGTATAGCATTGGTGCATATATTATTGCTTCTCTTGCATCTGAGTTTGCATCTACAACGTTATTATTTGCATCTATAAACTTGCCAGCATCGTTCTTTCTATATACTACGTTACCGTTTGTTTTCATATTGTTTACATCGGCTTTTTTGTAGATTCTTTTTGCTTTGAATGTTCCTTGTAAATTTTTATTTACTTTTTTGAATGTGGCATCGGTTACTGTTGATATTCCTGTTAGACTTGCTTTACTTAGTTCAGGTACTGTAAATATTCCGTTTTTAGAATTTTGGTTACTTAGGTCTTTATTTGACCAAGCTCCGTGTCTTACATATAGGGCTCCGTTTTTTACGGTTGTTCCTTCATCGAAAGTAGTCATTGTAGTCCAGAAATCGGTTAAGTCTCCTATTGGAATTACTTTTCCTGATCCTTCTACGGCTTCGATGGTTGCTTTATCGGATATGTTTAGACCGCTAAAATCGATATTAAAGGTTCCGGTTCCTTTACAAGCACCACTAGCATCCATTCCTTCTGATGTACTACATGTTTCATAGGTATAGCTATCGCCATTTACCATTGCTTTTTCTAGTGTGCTTACCCATTGTTGATCTGAGAAGTATAGGTAGGCATCTACTTGTTTACAGGTATTATCTGTTACTCCTGCAGATACTTCTTTGGGGTTATATACAAATATGCATAGTGTTAGGACTAGTATTACACTAAATACTCCTAAAATCTTCTTTTTCATTCTTTTTCTTCCTTTCCTTGGGTACTACCCTTCTACATTAATAAGGATATCATAAAAGATATTTTTTTGCAATATATTTTTGGAAATTAATTGTTTTTTTGGTTTTTTCGTGTTATACTTTTATCATAGAATAAGGAGGATTTATTTATGAGTGAGAAACTTAATTTTTTAAAGAGATATGGTGTTGATGTGGAAACGGGAATAAAGAACACTATGGATGAGGAGACTTACAATGAAATTCTGGATGATTTTTTTAATGAGATTCCTAATAATATTAATAGGCTTGGTAATTTTAAAGTGCAGGGGGATATGGCGAATTATGCTATTTTGGTGCATTCTTTAAAGAGTAATTCGAGGACGCTTGGTTTTGGGGCCTTTGGGGAAATTTGTTATAAACACGAGATGGAGAGTAAGGCTGGTAATACTTCTTTTATTAATAGTGACTTTAATAACTTAGTTACGAGTGCTCAAAATGTGTATGCTATTATTAGGGCATACAAGGCTTTATAGGAGGGTGTTATGGGTAATAATAATTCTATTCTTTATTTACTACAGAACTTTCTTCTTACTAGATTTCTTAATGCTTATATTATTGATGTTATTAGTGATAAGGCTTTTATTTATAGTTATGTTAATAATTGTATTGTTAATAAGAGTAATACTACCTACTCTGGTTTTCTGACTGATCTTAGTAATAGTTTAAGTAGTGAGGATTTGAATAATTTAACGGCTAATTTATCTATTCAAAGACTTGAAGAGTGTTTTTATAGTGGTAAGAAAAGTGTTAATTTGGTTATTAACAGGGGTGGTACTGATTATCTTTTGGATATTTCTTTGGTTAATTTTAATGGTAATAAGCTTATTATGGTTATTGAGAATTTGTTTGATAGTTCTATGGGGCTTAATATTAATAGTGGTAATAATAAAAACAAGGAAGATATTAGGATGCAGAGTATGATTGATAATGTTTCGGACTCACTTCTTAAGATTTATAATGTTTTTAATAGTAATAGGAACAATCCTGAGGTTAATAATATTGGTAATTATATTAATACTATTTTATCGGATATTACTAATAGTTATCCGGAGTTTAATAGGAGTTTTAAGGAGAATGCGATTAGTGTTAGTAGTATGGGAAGGCCTACTCTTTTAATTGTTGATGATGATATGATTACGAGGAATCTTTTGAAGAAGATTTTTATTGATCAGTATAATATTGTTATGGCTACTAATGGTGAAGAGGCTATTAGTATATTAGAGGATAATAGTAATAGGAATATGTTTGAGAGTAGAGATAATATTGTGGGGATTTTCCTAGATCTTGTTATGCCTAAAATGGATGGTTTTGGGGTTCTTGATTATCTTAATAGGAATAATTATCTTTCTAAGATTCCGGTTGCTATTATTAGTGGGGATTATTCGAAGGAAACTAGGGATAGGGTTTATGGGTATCATATTGCGGATATGTTAGAGAAGCCTTTTAATACGGAGATTATTAAGCACAGGGTTAATAATTTGGTTAATTTGTATAAGTCTAGTAATTCGCTTAATGAGATGATTCTTAATCAGTATGCGGATCTTAAGAATGTTATTGATACTATTATTAGTGCTTACAAGTATGATTATGCGAGTAATATTGAGATGATAAAGAGGTATTCTTTTATTATTGGAACGGATATTATGAATAATTATGGGGAATATAATTTGGATGAGGCACGGGTTAATTTGATTGCGGAAGCTAGTTGTTATTATGATATTGGCTACTATGCTATTCCGAGGGTGATTTATAGTAAGGATTCTAATTTTACGAAAGAGGAAGCGGACATTGTGAAGAATTATCCGATTATTGGTTCGAAGATTGTTAAGTATGGGCTTAAGAATATGGGGGACAGTGCTTTTACGGAGTATGCTTATGAGATTACGAGGTATTATCACGAGAGGTATGATGGTACGGGATATCCTGAGGGTCTTAGGGGGGATGCTATTCCGATTAGTGCTAGTATTGTGGCTCTTAGTGCTTTATTTAATAATTTTGTTAGATCGTATAGTAATAGTGAGGATATTAGGGACGCTATCTGCAAGCTTAGTGGTAGTAAGTTTAATCCGAGGATTATTGAGTCTTTTAAGAGGGTTTTTGATAAGTTAATTAGTGCTAGTAATGGGGAATGATGTTATGTTTAATAGTATTTCTATTCAGATTTGTAGTTTAGTTTATGTGGTTATGCTTATTGTGGTTTATCTTTATAAGAGGAAGTATAATTCGCTTGAGAATGGTATTTATAAGGTTATGCTTATTAATACGTTATTTATTTTGATTTTGGATTTGATGAGTATTTTTACGATTAGGTATTATGTTAATTTTTCTTTTATTAATGGGGTTTTTTCAAAGGGTTTTTTGGTTTTAGTGGGGTTTTGGTTTGGGTTATTTCTTCTTTACACGATGGTATGCGAGTACAAGGAGAATTTTAAGTGTTTTAGTGAGGCTTTAAAAAGGTCAAGGGGTGTTAAGGTATGGCTTGGTATGATGGTTTTGATGTTTATTGGTATTGTTTATTTTCCAGTGGAGTATTCGGTAGATGATATTTATATGTATGGGAAATCTTTTGATTTTACTTACTATATTTGTGTTTTTATGAGTACGATTAGTTTGGTTATTCTTGCGATTAACAGGAAGAGGATTTCGGGGAATAGATGGATACCGATGATGTTATTTTTGTTTAGTTTATTGATTGTTTTTTCGGTACAGTTTCTGTGTCATAATCTTCTTATTATTAGTAGTGGTATTGCGATTGTGACGGTATTTATGTATTTTATTTTGGTTAATCCTGATATTCGGTACATAGATGAACTTAATGCCCTTAGGGAAGAAGCGGAAAATGCTAATAGGGCTAAGACGGACTTTCTCGCTAGTATGAGTCACGAGATTAGGACGCCGATGAATGCGATTATTGGACTGACGGACTCGGCTCTTTCGAATGAGCTTTCGGACAGTGTTAGGGAGGATATTAAGAATATTAATAATGCGGGGCAGATTCTTTTGGAGATTATTAATAATATTTTGGATATTTCAAAGATTGAGGAAGGGAAAATGGAACTTTCTTGTAGTTCTTACTCGATTAGTAATATTGTTTTAGAACTTTCTAATATTGTTATGGTTAGGATTGGGGATAAACCGATTAAATTTAATATGAGTATTGACCCGAATATTCCGAGGAAGCTTTATGGGGATGAGACGAAGATTTTTCAGATTTGTCTTAATATTCTTAATAATGCTGCGAAGTATACGGATAAGGGAGAGATTGATTTTAGTGTTAGTTCTAGGGTAAGTGGCGATGATTGTATGCTTACTTTCAGGGTTAGTGATACTGGTAAGGGTATTAAGAAAGAGGATTATGATAGGCTTTTTGTTAAGTTTGAGAGGCTGGATAAGGAGGTTAATCAGACGATTGAGGGGACGGGTCTTGGGCTTGTTATTACGAAGGAAATGGTTGAACTTATGGGTGGTAAGCTTGGGTTTAGTAGTGAATATGGTAAGGGGTCTGTGTTTACGGTTAGTATCCCGCAAAGGGTTATGGATCACGCGATTGTGGGGGTTATTAATAGTTTGGACTTGAAAGAGAAAGAGGTTGAGTATTTTAATGGGGCGAGGTTCAAGATTCTTATTGTTGATGATAATAAGCTTAATTTGAAGGTAGCGGAGAAACTTATGAGGCCGTATAATTTTCAGATTACGACGGTTACGAGTGGTTTAGCGTGTCTTAATTATACGAAGAAGAATAAGTATGATTTGATATTTCTTGATCATATGATGCCGGAGATGGATGGTATTCAGACGATGCGGTATTTGAAACAGAGGGTGGATTTTGTTAATACGCCGATTGTGGCTCTTACGGCTAATGCGATTAGTGGTATGAAGGAGATGTATCTTAGGGAGGGGTTTGATGATTATCTTTCAAAGCCTATTGATCAGGTTAAGCTTAATGAGATTTTGCGAAAGTATTTGCTTAAGGATGGGGGTAATGATAAGGAGTAGGTTCTTTTTCCCTACTCTTTTTATTTGTTAAAAGTCATCACATTTGCAAAAAAGTATAAAATGTAGTATAATTAGTTCAGTTAATTAAAAAGCGATTCATTCAAAGTAATTATTTTAATATGATTTATAGAGAGTTTGTGGTTGGTGGAAACAAACAAAATTAGGATAATGAATTACAAGTGATGATTTTAAATCGGATAGTATCCGTTATCAATAAGAGGTAATAAACTATTATTACAAACAAAGGTGGTACCACGAGCAATTCGTCCTTTATGGATGTTTTGCTTTTTTTGTTTTCAAGGAGGTGGTTTGTATGGATAATGACTATTACTATTATTACTTTGGTGATTGTAATTTAGTTAACTAACCAAATTATTAGGAGGAAATAGAAATGGAAAAGAAATTATTTGATATTTTAAAAGAAAGGGGTTATGTTAAAGGCCTTACACATGAACAGGAAATTATTGATTTAGTTAATGGCGATCCTATGACTTTCTACTTAGGAATTGATCCAACTGCAGATAGTCTACATATTGGTCACTTCTTTGCATTAACAATGTTTAGATGGCTACAAAATTTTGGACATCATGGAATTATACTAATTGGTGGTGCTACTGCTTTAATTGGAGATCCTACAGGTAAGAGTGATATGAGAAAAATGTTATCAAAAGAAGAAGTTGCACATAATAAAGCAGAAGTAAAAGAACTTGTTAAACGGTTTGTAATAACTGATGGAGATAATCCAGCTATTATAGTAGACAATGCAGATTGGATTTGTGATAAAACGTATGTTGATTTTATGAGAGATATTGGAGTTCATTTCAATGTTAATAATATGCTATCAGCAGATTGTTACAAAAAGAGATTAGAAAACGGGGGATTAACATTTCTAGAGATGGGATATATGTTAATGCAGGCATTTGATTTCGTACATTTAAATAAAGAATTTGGATGTAGATTACAAATTGGTGGTTCAGATCAATGGGGAAATATTTTAGCAGGAGTAGATTTATCACGTAAAATAGGATTTAGTGAAGGTAAAAAAATAGATTCATTATTTGGATGGACTTGTCCTTTGCTAATTAAAGCAGATGGAGAAAAAATGGGGAAAACAGCTAGTGGTACATTATGGGTATCAAGAAATAAGACTACACCCTTTGACTTTTTTCAAGCGTGGATTAATTCATTTGATGAAGATGTAGAAAGAAGTTTATCATTCTTTACAAGAATGGAAATATCTGATATTAAAGAACTTTGTAAAAAAGATATTAGAGAAGCTAAAAAAATATTAGCATTTGAGGTAACTAAATTAGTTCACGGAGAAGAGGAAGCTTTAAAAGCTCAAAAAACTGCTGAGGAATTATTTAGTAATAAAGGTGCATCAGAAAATATGCCAAGCATAGAGCTATCTAGGGATCTATTAAATATCAATATTATAGATTTACTTGTTGAATCTAAATTAGTAGCATCTAAATCAGAAGCTAGACGGCTAATTGAACAAAGTGGTATATCACTTAATCAAGAAAAAATAAGTTCAGTAGAACAAGTAATAACTGATAAAGATTTGACTGATAATTCATTAATAATACAAAAAGGTAAAAAAGTATTTTTAAAAATTATTTTTAAATAATAATTGGTAATGACAGTATAATCTCTAAAATTAATATAAAAATACTTTAAATTAAGTAATGATAAGGAGTAGGTTCTTTTTCCCTACTCTTTTTATTTGTAATTTGCAAGGAGTCCTTGCTAAATTTAAAGTCATACTTTTGTTATTTATTTATAATCCCATAGGGCAATGGAAAAAAGAAAAGAAGATGGTTAGTCTTCCTTGATTATTTCATAGATTAATTTGTAATCGGGCTCTTTGTTTGGAGTGATTTGGAATATATTTCCTTCGATATCGATGTGCTCTTTTCCGGTGTGGAGGCGGAGAATTGTGTCATTTTGGTGGATGGGGTCATTGGGGCGTTTTAGTACTTCGATACCGGCAGTGTAATCGATTTGGTCCTCTTTATTTAGGCGGCCACTACCGAGGTGCATAGAGAGTTTACCTAGTTCGTGGGCATTGAGATGGGTTAGATATCCGGCTTTATTGGCGAGGACATCAAAGGTGTAATTGCTTATGGGGAAGTTCTCAATATCGGCTTTTTGGTACTTGATATATTCGAGGAATTTTATATAGGCACGACCACTTTCAAAGTTGGTTTGGACAAGGCGTGCTGCTTCGATAGTTGGTATTTCAAGGCCGAGAGCAACCATTTCTGTAGCGAGGTTTAGACAAAGGGTGGTGAGGTTTGATGTTTTGTGATTTTTGAGAATATCGATAGCTTCTTCTACTTCAAGTGTATTGCCTATGTTTTGACCGAGGGGTACATCCATATTGGTAAGGAGACAGACTACTTTTATATTGTAGCTTTTGCCTATCTTTATCATTAGATGGGCGAGTTTACGGGCGGACTGTATATTATGGATAAGGGCTCCTGTTCCTACTTTTATATCAAGAACGAGTTTTTTTACACCAAGGGCTATTTTTTTACTCATAATGGATGAGGCTATAAGGGGGAGGGATTCGACAGTACCGGTTACATCCCTTAGGGCGTATATTTTTTTATCGGCAATGGCAATGTCTTCGGTTTGGCTGGTTATGGAAAAGCCGATTTTATTTACCATATCTAGAAATTCGTCTAGGGTTTGATTTACTTTTAATCCTGGTATGGATTCTAGTTTATCGATTGTTCCTCCGGTATAGCCTAGTCCACGGCCACTCATTTTGGCTACTTTTACCCCACAAGATGCTACTAGAGGGGAGATTATGAGTGTTGTTTTATCCCCTACTCCTCCGGTTGAGTGTTTATCTACTACGTTATCTCCTAGGTTATTTAGGTCAAGTATTTTACTGGCTCCTACCATTGCTTTGGTTAGATTAATGGTTTCTTTTTCGGTCATTCCGTTTAGGACAATGGCCATTAAAAGGGAACTCATTTGGTAGTCTTTGATGTCCTCACTTAGGTAGTTTTTGATGACGTAGTTTAGTTCATCGTAGGTTAATTCGCCTTTGTTTTTTTTCTTGGTTATTATATCTATTATATTCATACTAACCTCTTCTTTCTTTTTATTCTTTTTTATTTTTATTCTTTATAGGTTGAGGTAAATAGTTCTTTTTCGTTACTTTCTTCCTCAGTATAGTTTATTTTGGGTAAGTCTTCTTTACAAGATAGTCCAAAATAGTCTAAAAAGTCATCTGTTGTTTTGTATAATATGGGTCTACCTGGGGCATCGGACTTACCGGCTTCTTTGATTAGTCCTTTGGCAACTAGTCTTCTTAGAACGAAAGTTGATTCTACGCCTCGCATTTCATCTATTGTTATTCTGGTTATGGGTTCGTTATAAGCTATTATGGCAAGGACTTCGAGAGCGGCTGCGGATAGGGCATAACCGGTAGAATTATCTAAGAGTCGTTGGTAGTACTCTTTGTGTTCAGGGCGAGTTGTTAATTTGAAGGTATTGCCTAGATAGTTTATGCGAAGTCCACGGTTTTCTTTTTCGTAATTTATTTTTAGTTCATATACTAATTTTTTGGCTTCTTCTTCGGTTATTCCGAGGACATTTTTTACCTCATCAAGAGTTAGTCCTTGGTCGCCTTGCACATAAAGAAGGCCCTCTAATATTCCTAACATTTGTTATCACTCATTTCTAGTATTATATCGGAGAAGTTTTCTTTTTGTTTTACTTCAATAGTGCCTTCTTTTATCATATCTAAAAGGGAGAGAAAGGTTACTACTATATAGGGTTTATTGTATTCTTCAAAGAGAGAGGTAAAGGTTACTCTTCCTTTTTCTTTAAGGGTTTTTAGAATACTTTGTTTTCTTTCTTTGATGCTATATTCTTTGGTTGTTACTTTAGTGGTAAGGGGTTTTTCATCGTCTTTTCTTTTTAGAAAGGCATTCATTGCTTTTACTAAGTCGTCAATATTTCCTGTTCCTAATAGTTTGGCCTCTTCGATATAGTTTTTTATTTTTTCAGGGGATTTGATGTATATTTCTTTGCGTTTTTGTTCTTTTTCTTTGAAGAATGGAGCTAGTTCTTTGTATTTTTGGTACTCGACTAGTTTATTTATAAGGGCTTCTTTTGAAACTTCTTCTTCGTCTTCTCCTTCTTCTTTTGGTTTCTGTGGTAAGAGAGATGCGGATTTTATTTCCATTAATTCGGCAGCCATTACTAGATAGCTAGATGCTACTTCGATATTTAGTTCTTCCATTTTATGGATATAGTCTAGGTAGTCTTGGGTAATTTTGGTAATGGATATTTCATAGATATTTATATTGTCTTTTTTTATTAGATGTAATAGGAGATCGAGGGGACCTTCAAACTCATTTATTTTTATGTTATAGGTATTTTTATCTATGACTTTATTTTGCATTCTATCTTACTCCTTTTAATTAATTATAGCAGATTGGGGGTTAATTGTAAATGTTTTTTGTTTAATTTGAATATTCGTAAGGGTTATATGGCTAGAGTGATACTTGCAGTTTTTTTTGTTCTGCACTTATTGGTAGACAGTTTTTGAATTTCTGTAATATTTGAATAGCGGTTTTGGAAAAATTGTAAAAAGGACAAGTTACATACTAGAACTTGCACTTTTTACAAATGTTAGTGATGATATGATTGAACTTTCCATATAGGTACAACCGTAATCCTCGTTTAAATTTATTTCCGAACTTACTTTATATATACTTCCTTCATATATGGCAAAATATGTATATTTATTGGTACCTTCATTACTAACACTATGGGTATAACTCCATAGATAGTTGTTTATTTTATCACTAAGTATTGCATTATTTTCGTTATATGTTGGGTTACTTTCTAGATATTCGTCAACACTTTTGGCATCAGTTGGTGTTGAGGTTACGATAAATCTACAATTACTTTTATCGGTACTGTACTTCCCTACTACACCGCTTGGTATTGTTTGTGTTATTACTTTATCGGGAAAATCTACTTTTAGTTTATCTACTGTCTTTGTTGTTGTACTTCCTACCCCTTGGTAATCCATTTCTTCTTTTATTTCGTATAGAGCATTATTCATTACACTTACATAACTTCTATATGCAGCAATTATGAATATTATCATAAATAGTGCTACTATGAATAGGACGACAGGAACAAGGGATGTTCCTCCTTTTTTGGTACATATTCGTGCTAAGGAATTTATATCTCGATCGGGATTTTGTTCCTTTATTTTATTTACTTTCTTTTCGGCATATTCGACATATTTTTCTTTAAATTTTAGTCCTACTACTACATTTACTACTATGGTTATTATTCTTAATATATAATATGTGGTATCTCCTTCATTAGATGGGAATATTTCTACTAGGGCATAGTTTATGGTAATCCATATTATGGCTACTAAATATATTTTTCTATATAGTAGATAGAAGGCACCGAAAAAAAAGGCTGGAAAGCAAAAGCCACCGCTACATATTTGATCGGCATTTTTTCCTATATAGCTATCTATAAGTAGATTGTTTGTTTCGTATTCTTCATATCTTTCATAGGGTCTATTATTATTTATTTCTAAGTTGGGTTGGTTATTAATATTGGGTATTGTTCCTCCTGTTGTAAAGTTTGGTATTTGATTACTTGTATTATTATAGTTATATGGATTATTATTATTTAAATTATTTATGTTATTATTTGCTTGATATGTACCAAAACTGTTATAGTTATTATTATAATTATTATTATTGTAATTGTTGTTATAATTGTTATTGGGATTGAACCCATTATTTCCTTGATTATAGTTACTATTGGAATTAGCCCCTATAAAGTTATATCCACAGTACTTGCAAAAGTTTTCCCCTGAACTTATTATATTTCCGCATTTTGGACAGTTCATATTTTCCTCCACTTCTTTATTTTATTATATCATTTTTTTAGGTTTACGTATATATTTTTTAGATTTTTTTCTTAATTATCAAATTTTGTTTTACTAAACTGTAAACTATGGTGGATATTTGCTTTATCTAGAATATTATATGAATTAATTTACTTTATTTTTAAAATTAAGTATGTTAGAATAGTACTAAAAAGAGAAATAAAGGAAGAAATAGGAGTAAACTTAAATGATGATTTTAATCTTTTAGATACTCAATTGAGAAAGCAACAATTTATTGATATATATACAACTAATCAAATAATAAAAATAGTTACTTTGCAAAAGGAAGAAGTAAGCGATTATAAATTTGTAACCAAGGATGAATTTAACAAGATGATTAATGATAATGAAATAGTACCTGCTATAATAGATAGGTATAATATGATAAAACATTATTTTTCATCATAATAAGTGGCATCTACTTTTTTTTATAAAAAGAAACTGTTTTATTTCAGTTTCTTTGTTCTTACCCAAGGGTAGGGCATATTAATTTTCTATCATTTCTACTTTGATATGGCTACTTAGGAGTTTATTTTTAGCAATAAAGGATCCGTTACTTTGTTTATCCATTACTTTTATGTCAGTTAGTTTAATTGTTTTTTGTTCTTTTTCGGTAATGAGAACTATTTCTGACTTTGTATTTTCGATAAAGGTATTTATAATTTTGGATGGATTGGACTTGATTTCTTTCATTAATAGGCTTCCTCTTTTAGCACGAGTGGTCTTTTCGAGTTCTTCTAGTTTTAGTCTTTTTCCTGTTCCTTTATCGGTTAAAATGGTTATGTATTCGGCATTATCAAAGTGGTACCCTGATACGACATAGTCATCTTTTAGATTTATGGATTTAACACCTGATGCTCGAATACCTATTACAGGAATTTCTTCAGTGCTATACCATAATCCGTAACCGTTATGGGTTGCTATAAGGGTATTTTCTTTATTGGTTGTATCTACACTTACGACCTCATCACCGTCTTTTAGGTTCATCATACAGATTGGTTTGGAATATCTTTGTACGGCAAAGTCTTTTAGTTTGGTTCTTTTAGCCATTCCGTTTTTGGTAAAGATGGTTATGTATTTATCGTCATTAAAGTTATAGACAGGCATACTTCCTATAATACTTTCGTTTTGGGCTAGTGGTATGATATTACTTATGTGTTTTCCTAATTCTTTCCACTTTGCTTCTGGTAGTTCATAGACTGGTAAGTAGAGGTAATTTCCGAGATTGGTAAAGACTAGTAGGGTATTTCTGGTATTTACTTTGTATAGTCCTATTAGATAGTCGGTATCTTTAAGGGCTGTTTCTTCTTCGGCCTTGGAATAGCTTCTAGTGCTTACTCTTTTTATGTATCCTTCGTGGGATAGGGCTACTATTACATCTTCATCAGGGATAAACATTGTGTTATCGATTTTTATTTCTTCTATTTCAGCTCTTATTTCTGTTAATCTTGGCATAAAGTATTCTCTTCTTATGCGTCTTAATTCTTCTTTTATGACTAGATTTAGCTTTTCGGGACTTGATAGTATTTCTTCTAATAATTTCATTATTCTTTCTAGATTGGCTTTTTCTTCTTCAAGGACTACGACATCGGTATTGGTGAGTCTATATAATTGGAGTTCTACTATAGCGGTTGCTTGTTCCTCTGTAAAGTTATATTCTTTGACGAGGTTGGCAATGGCATCGGCTTTGTTTTTTGATGCTCTAATGGTTTTTACTACTTCGTCTAATATGCTTATGGCTTTTATTAATCCTATTACGATATGGTATCTTTTTTCAGCGTGGGCAAGATCGAAACGGCTTCTTTTTAGTATTACTTCTTTTTGATGTGCTATATAGGCATCTAGTATTTCAAGAAGGCCTAATTGTTTTGGACGTCTTCCTACAATGGCTATCATATTGAAGTTATAGCTTATTTGGAGCTCGGTATTTTTATAGAGATAATTTAGGATATTTTCGGCCTTAGCGTCTTTTTTTAAGTCAATGGTTATTTGCATACCGGTTTTATCGGATTCGTCAATTACTTCATTTATTCCTTCTATTTTTTTATCTATTCTTATTTCGTCGATTTTTTTTACGAGGGCTTGTTTATTTACTTCATAGGGAATCTCGGTTATTATTATTTTGTTTTTCTCTATACTGGTTTTGGCGGTTATTATTATCTTCCCTCTTCCGGTTTCATAGGCTTGTTTTATACCTGATAATCCTGATGCGATACCTCCCGTAGGGAAATCGGGGCCTTTTATGTAATTCATTATGGTATCTAATCTTGAATTGGGATTATCTATGCGATATATTACGCCGTCAATTACTTCTCCTAAATTGTGAGGAGGGATATTTGTTGCATATCCGGCACTTATTCCGGTAGTTCCGTTTACAAGGAGATTGGGAAACTTACTTGGTAAAACGGTAGGCTCCATTAGGGTATCGTCATAGTTGGGGGCAAAGGTTACTGTTTCTTTATCTATATCTCTTAGCATTTCTCCGGCTATTTTTGATAAGCGGGCCTCAGTATAACGGGATGCAGCGGGAGAATCACCGTCGATAGATCCGTTATTTCCTTGCATATCGACAAATGGGGCACGCATTTTCCAATCTTGACTCATTCTAACAATGGCATCATATATTGAACTATCTCCGTGGGGATGGTATTTTCCCATTACATCGCCGACAGCTCTTGCTGATTTTTTATAGGGTTTATCATAAGTATTTTTTTCTTTATACATTGAAAATAGTATTCGTCTTTGAACGGGTTTTAGTCCATCTCTTACATCAGGTATAGCTCGATCTTGTATTATGTATTTTGAGTATTTTCCAAATCTTTCTCCCATTATTTCTTCTAATGAGTAGTCATAAATTTTTTTTATAATTTCTTCCATATTCTTTCACCATATTTTATATTATCATATTTCCGAACTTTTGGAAAGGGTAATGGGAGGGTTTTTTTATTTTTTTTGGGGGTTTGGGCCCTTATTATTAGAAAAAGAGCCACGGTTTGGCTCTTAATTAGTTTGTTTGTTTTCTTTTCTTATAGTAATATGTACCTACTCCTGATAGGGCAATTGCTGCAAACATCATTCCTACAAAGCTTAGAATGCTATCGCTAGTTTGTGGATTTGCAATTGTGCTTCCACCTGCGTTTGCGTTATCATAAGTTATGGCATAGCTTGAGAATTTGCTAGCGAATATGTAAATCATTCCTTCTTCTTCGTCTACATAGTAGGTTCCGTCTTTATATGCGTCTTTATTTTCTGGCATTGCTGTTAATTTTTTGAATTTGTCAACTGCTTGTCCGTGATATCTAGCAATGGCTATATTTGTTTTTCCTTCAAGGTTGTATGGAACAGCAAACATTAGAACGTTATCTGTTTCATTAATGATTTCATCTCCATCAGCTAGTTCTATTTCTAAGAAATCGTAGTTTTCGGCTTTGATGTTTTCTTTAATGGCTTTATGGGCATCTGTTTCTTCTACATCTTTACCTATAACCATTGTTATTTCGTTTCTTGCTATTACTTCATCTAATCCGTCAACGGCTACATCTGGTGTATCGTTTCCTACATAAACTATTCTTGTTCCTACATTACCGATTGTTAAATCTATGGTAACGTCTTTGTCTACTTTTACGTATTTTGATGTTGAACCGAAGGCATCTACTACTACTAGGGTATATGTTCCTTTGGCTACATTAGTAAAGGCATACTCTCCTTTATCATCTACTTTAGATATTTGAAGTACTTTTGCTCCTTGTTTTAATTGTACAATTGTTCCTTCTTCGGAATCTGTTACTTTTCCTAGAATTTTATATGTTCCTTCTTTTACGTTTATTTTTTCAACGACAACGTTTCCGTCTTCGTTTACATATGATTTGTATCCGGCATTTAATAGCATTGATACGTCATTGTTATAAGTTCCGCCATTTATGAATGTTGGAATCTTTGCACTTAAGGCATTTGATAACATAAATGTTACGTTATCCTCACTGCTTGTAAAGGTTCCGCCATTTATTTTTAGGCTGTCTACGTTTAGTACTCCTGAAGATGTTATGTATTCTTCAAAGGCAAATCTGTTTGTACTGATGAAAGTTCCTCCATTAATGGTTAGGTTTATGTGTCCATAATATGATGAGTTACTTTCTATTAGAATTGTTGATCCGTTACTGTTTATTCCGTTACCGTATTCTTTCGGATCTTTGGATTCTCCGTTTGCTAGGAATGTTCCGCCATTAATGGTTAGGGTTCCTGACTTTATTCCTAAAGCTGATTTTCCGCTTACTTTGGCATTTCCTATAGTCCAAGTACTATTTCCTGCAGAATATAAACCAATTTCATCTCCAACTATTTCGGCTCCATCTTTGATTGCTATCACGGGTCCGTTTTCGTTTTTGATTCTTCCTTGAACGGTTATTCCTGTATCTGTTGCTTTGGCTTTACCAGCAAAGGTTACTTTTACGCCATAAGCATCTTTGTTTATTTTAGTTTGGTTTTCAAAGATTGCTACGCCATATTTTCCTACTAGGGTTACATCTTTTTCTACTGTTAATACTGAGTAGTCTTTGGCATCTTTGTCTTTGCTTCCCCAAACGGCTAATGCGTTATGTCCTGGCATTGTAATAGTTCCTTTACCTGTTACAGTAAGGTTACCATTAGATACGGTTATTGATCTGTTTTCTTTTTTTTCTACAGTTGTTAAATTGAAGCCATTTAAGTCAAATGTTAGGGTTCTTCCTTCATCAACCATAATATAGCTTCCATCGTGTGTTACGTCTTTTGTTAATTTAATAGTGTCGCCTGTTACTGCTTTCTTGAAGGCATCTACTAAACTTGCATCATCTGTTACTTCGATTGTTGCGGCACTTACTGATGGTACGTAAATCATAAGTGCGATAGCTGCTACTATTAATAGCATTTTTTTCTTCATAATTCTCCTCCTTTTTATTTTAAACTTGTAGAGGTAGAGTGTTACTTCTTTCTCTACTATCTTCATTTTATCATAGTTGATTGTATTTTACAAGTTAATTTTTAAAAAAGACTTAGTTTTTATCTAAGTCTTAGTAAAATACGTTTTTTAGATATAGGCCTACAGCTGGAGCTGTTTTTCCGGCCTTTGTTCTATCTTCGCTTTTTAGTATTTGTATTATATCTTCGGGTTTTATTTTGCCTTCTCCTATTTCTAGTAGAGTTCCTACCATATTTCTTACCATATATCTCATAAAGCCGCTTCCGGTGAAGGAAAGGGTTATTTGGTTTATATTACGGGGATCTCTTATGACTTCGGTTTCACTTATGGTTCTTACATAGTCTTCTTTTTCGTCATCGGCTTTGGTAAAGGATTTATAGTTATGGGTTCCTTCTAGGTATTTTAGGGCTCTTTCCATAGCTACTACGTCTAATTTATATGGGCACTGATATACATAGTTTCTTTCTATGGGATTATAGGGTCCTGTATTTATTTTATAGATGTATTCTTTACCGTGAGCGTTAAACCTTGCGTGAAAGTCTTTATCGACTTCTTCGACTTTATCGATTGATATATCGGGTGGTAAAAGGCTATTTATGCTTTTTTGGAGTTTATTTGTTTCTATTTTTGTATCCATATCAAAATGGGCCTTTTGGGCGAGGGCGTGAACTCCGGCATCGGTGCGACCGGATGCGTTTAGACTTACTTTTATGTCTTTGTTTATTTTGGTTAAGGCGGTTTCTATTTCTTCCTGAATGGTTCTTTTATCGGGTTGTTTGGCATATCCGTAAAAACCACTACCGTCATAGGAAAATGTTATTAAATATCTCATTTTATTACTACCTCACTTCTTGTTTTTATTATATCATTTTATTTTGTTTTGGGCAAATTTTTATTCTCATTGATTTACATATTCTTCAAGAGTTATCTTTTGTTCGTTTATTTTAGATGCGTCTTTGCCCGTGTAGCGTAAGTGCCAAGGTTCATAATCGTATCCTGTTATATCTTCTTTTCCTTCGGGGTATCTGACTATAAAGCCGTATTTGTGGGCATTTTGGTGGACCCATTTTGTTTCTTCCATACTGGTTATTTCGTTTTCTATATAGCATTTTTCGTCTTTATATATGCAAAAATCGAGGGCAAGACCGGTTTGATGTTCTGATGAACCTGGTTTGGCTATTTTGCGAAAGGCATAGTTTAGGCCTTTTTCGTGGACTAATCGTGTATAGATTTTATTTTGGTAATCATAGCTTCTATAACCACTCATTATATCTATTTGATAGTTTTCTTTTTGGGCATCTTCTTTCATTTTTTCAAAGGCTGTGAGAACATAATCTACAATGGTTATATTGTCCTTATATATGCTATTTGCAGGAACAAGGTTAGGGGGCGTGTATGTTTTATCTAATAGAAAGTGTTTATTTACTACTAATAGATTATTCATATTATCACCTGTTATATTATATGTTTAGGTTATTTTGGTGATACTTTTATGATTTTTCATTAGTTTTCTTATTCCATAAGGATGGGGGAAAGCGATGGTTAGGATTGTGTTTCCTACATCGGTTATGACGCCAATTCCATACTTTTCGTGTTTTATGTGTTCTCCTACTTTATAGGTTTCGGATTGTTCTTTAAACATATTTTCTTTGGTAAAGTTTATGGCTTTATTTATTATATTAGTTTTTTTGTTTATTTCTTCAATGTATTTTGGATCTATTTCATTTATAAATCTACTTGGTAAGTTGAACTGGACATTACCGAAGAGCATTCTTTTTTTGGCATTTAATAGATATAGTTTTTTCTTGGCACGGGTTATGGCTACATAGCATAGTCTTCGTTCTTCTTCTATAGCAGAGGCTACTCCTTCTTGAAGGGAGTTGTAATGAGGAAATATTTCTTCTTCCATTCCGATTACAAAGACGTTATCGTATTCGAGGCCTTTTACGGCGTGTATTGTCATAAGGCTTACTCGGCTTTTTTCTTCTTGGTGCTCGGATACATCACTAACGAGGGTTACTTCGTTTAGGAAGTCTTCGAGGGATATTTCGCCATTGTCTTCTTCATAGCTTTTGGTTATGGATTTGAATTCTTCGAGGTTTTCTAGTCTGATAGTGGCTTCGAGTGTTTTTTCGTTTTGGAGTTCTTGTTTTAGTCCGCTATCGTTTAGGACAACATCAACGAGTTCGGTTAGGGAGAGGTTCTCACCTTTTGTTTTAAGGGTATTTATTAGTTTTTTGAATTCTAATTCTTTTCCGCTATCTATGGCATCAAAAAGTGTTTTGTTTTCTTGTCTGGCTTTTTCGACAAGATTATTTATGGTTTTCTCACCTATTTTTCGTTTTGGGGTATTTATTACTCTTAGTAGGCTGACGTCATCTTGGGGATTATTTATTAATCTTAGATAGCAAAGGAGGTCTTTTATTTCTTTTCGGTTATAGAAGTAAAAGCTTCCTACTACTCTATATGGTATGCCATCTTTTAGCATTTCTTCTTCGATAAGTCGTGACTGGGCATTGGTTCTATATAGTATGGCTATGTTTTCATAATTGGTGCCGTTTTCGACAAGGTGTTTTATTTCCTCACCTACATACTGGCATTCTTCTCTATCGGTATTGACTTCGATATATTTTACTTTACTGCCTTCTTCATTATTGGACCAGAGATTTTTGTCTTTTCTTTGTTTATTGTGTTTTATTACACTATTGGCAGCATTTAGGATATTTTTAGTGGAGCGATAGTTTTCTTCGAGGAGGATTACTTTACAGTTTGGATAGTCTTTTTCAAAGTTTAGGATATTTTTGAAATTGGCTCCTCGAAAGGCATAAATGGCTTGGTCATTATCTCCAACGACAAAGATGTTTTTGTGTAGAGCGGAGATCATTTTACTTAGGATATATTGGGCTTCATTGGTATCTTGGTATTCGTCGATTAGGATGTATTTGTATTGTTTTTGATAATGGGCTAATATTTCTTTATTTTGCTTGAATAGTTTTATGGGTAATATTAGGAGATCATCAAAATCAACAGTATTATTTGTTTTGAGTATTCTTTGGTATCTTCTATATATTTCGACAATATTTTTATCGGCTTCTAATTTATCGTATTCATCGGGATTTACTAGTTCATTCTTGCAAGTGCTTATTTTATTTCTTATGGTCTTGGCACTATAAAATTTTGGGTTTAAATCTAAGTCTTTCATTAGTTTTTTTATGATGGTAAGAACGTCGTCAGAATCCACGATAGTGAAATTTTTATCATAACCGAGTACACTGGCATTTTCTTTTATTATTTTGAGACCAAAGGAATGGAAAGTTGAAATTTGGATTTTATAGGCTCCGTAGACTAGTTTGGCTACTCTTTCTCGCATTTCCGTTGCGGCTTTATTGGTGAAGGTAATGGCAAGAATGTTTTGGGGATTGACACCGTTTTCGATTAGGTAGGCTATACGACTGGTAAGGACTTTTGTTTTACCGCTTCCTGCTCCAGCTAAAACTAGCATCGGGCCGTCTATATGGGTTACTGCTTCTCTTTGTTTATTGTTTAATAGTTCTAAATTCATTGTTACCTCTCTTTCTTCTGTGTTTAATTATATCACAATCTTTTGATATTGCAACGGATAATTAAAGAAAAACGAGTTTATTTACTCGTTTATTCTACTAAACTTGGGGTTATTTATAATGTGCCCCGTAGGGATAATTTATAAAAGATATATTAGTCTTTTTGTTATGATGCGTTTTGTTTTGCACTTGCATTGATATAGCCTGAGTATGCAGCTCCTAGGTATGCGGAATCGGCTGTGGCTCCATCTAGCCAAAGGTAAACTTTGTAAGTGTGAGAAGTTCCGTCGATGGTAAATCCGTTATAGACAGTTAAATCTCCTGCCGAGGTTATGGTTCCTGTTTTTGCAGCTGTAGTTGCGTCATCGATAACAACCGCGTATTTTAGGGCACTGCTTGCTGTTAGGAGATTTGTGTCTCCAGCTTTAAAGCTGTTTGTATGTAAATTTAGGGTTCCGGTTCCGGTTACTCCACTACAAGAATCGCTTATTTTCATTGTAGCACTTGCTAATATTCCTCCGGTATAGTCACTTGACATCTTAAGGTTACCGTTAAATCCTTGACCGGTATAGGTTATATCAAAGCATCCACTTCCTCCGGTTATTTTTGTACTACTGCTCCAATTAAGCCATGCTAATGTTATTCCGGCAATTAGGGCTATAAATGCTGTTATTCCTACTATTAATCCTAATATTTTTCTTTTTTCCATTTTATCTCTCCTATCTTCTTATGTTATTAATATATCATATTATTGGCTTTATTTCAAGAGAAAAATGAAAAGATGTAAAATTTTCATTTTCTACATCTTTAACTGTTTTGTATGTTATATATATGTCTGTTTACTTTAGATGGCCATTCGGGATCTTCGGCATATTTTTTGCCAATTTGGGCCGTATTGGTAAGGCCGTATAGGTAGTAATTTTTATGAAGATTGTTTAGGAATGCGTATATTCCTTCTTCCATACTACCAAAGTAGGCGTATTCACCACAACCGGTTCCTTTTTGTCCACCTATGTTATGACAGGCATTTGTTAAATAACTACAATTATATTTACAGCCTGTTTCGTGTAATACAATCGCAAGGGCTAAATAGGGGTCTACTCCTAGTTCTATTGAATAATTTGCAAAGATTTGACCGTATCCTGTTAAGCTTGAGTTTAGGTTTCTTTCTATTTTACTTCCTAACTCTTCGATTGTTAATCCATCATATACTTCTTTTCTTTCTTCTTTTTTGGCATTGGCTAGTTCTTTAGTGGCTTCTGTTTTGATATTTTTTCCAGCAGATGCTACTAGTTTTTCTATATGCTCATTTGAAGTTGTATGAATGGACATTACATTCTTGTTAATAATTCCGTGTGTCATTATTGTCATATATGGTAGTAAACACGTCATTATTAACATACTCGATCGACTTATTTTCACGCTTCTTCACCTCTTTTTTGAAAGCAGGTATTATTCTATCAGAAACTTGTTTTTTTGTCAAGTTTTTCATCACTGAATCTGTAATATGGGGAAAATTGGTACTTTAAAAGCCCCTATTTATTGTATTTTGGGGCTTAATTTTTGTTAATTATTGGATTTTAATTCTTTTATTACTTCATCTATGGTTAGTAATTGTTGTTCTTGTTTATCCATATTTTTTAGTGTATATTTGCCTTCTTTTATTTCATTTTCACCAACTACTAATACGTATTTGATGTTTTCCTTAGAAGCGTATTCAAAGCTTTTCTTGATTTTTCTTTGTTTTAATTCTACTTCGACCTTTATGTTATTATTTCTAAGTTCTCGTGCTAGGGATAAGCATTCTATCTCGGTGTTCATTGGAACTATGTATACGTCTACTTGTTTTATAGTCATCATTGTTTCTTTTAGTATTGCATATATTGGTTCTAAACCGAATGATAATCCTACGGCTGGATAGGCGGTTCCATCATCTATGAATTCGGTTATTATTTTGTTGTATCTTCCGCCACCACCGAGACTACAGGTTAATCTTTGTTTTTTATCGAAAAACTCAAACACTATTCCTGTATATATTGATAGTCCTCGTGCTAGGGTTGGAGTAAAGGTTGTGTTTTCTTCAAGGTGTAGTTTGGAGATGTTTTTGTTTATTTCATTTATTTCTGACAGTCCTTCCTTGATTAGGGCATTATCTGTATCTTTAAATTTTTCGTTATATTGTTCTATATTCATTGAGAATAGTTTTAGTAGTTCTTCGGCTTTTTCTTCGTTTATATTTATTTTTTGGAATTCTTTTATTAGTTCTTCGTGGGTTATTTTTTCCATTTTATCTAGGATTTGAATGCTTTTTTCGATACTATTTATTTGGAGGTATTCTAATAATCCTGACATTAGTTTACGGTTATTCCATTTTATATTTATATCTATATTTAATTCTTTAAAGGTATCAACTACGAGTTGCATTTCTTCCAATTCTATATAGCGGTTATCTAATCCTACTACATCGACATCGCATTGATAAAATTCTCTATTACGACCGGTTTTGACGGGCCCATTTCTGAATACTTTTCCTATTTCATATCTTTTAAATGGTAATCTTAATTCTTTGGTGTTTGCTATTAGTTTACAAAAGGGCATTGTTAAATCGTAACGAAGGGCTAAATGTCTTTTTCCTTGGTCGGTTAGGGTATACATTTCGTTCAATATTTCGGCGTCATCATCGTATTTGTATGCTAAGATATCATAGTTATATAGTGCTGGCGTTTCAACAGGACTATATCCGTATTTTTCAAAATTGTTTTTAAGGGTTGTCTTTATTTTATTTCTTATTATTTCTTCTTTTCCTACGTAATCGAATACTCCTTTTAGGTTACTTACATCTATTTTTTTCATTAATTTCCCTCCTTAAATTTTTGGTACCAATTGCTTACTTTTTCTTTGGCACTGTTGTAGGTTTCTTTGGCTTTTTCTTTGACATTATTTTTTGTATCTCCTACTTTATTATAATTGTCTTCCCCTATTGTTTCTTTTATTTTTTCCATTGCTTTTGTGTATGTTGTTGAACTTACATCTTTAATAGTACTATATGCATCTCCTAAATCGTTTTTATAGTTTGGATATACTTTTATGACTTGACCGTCTATTTCTCCAAATATTTTCCATAGTACTGATTTGGTCTTATCTGATATGTCTGTTAAATAGACACCGTTTATATCTTTGCCATAAAAGAGGAAATCGGCCATTGTTATAAAGTATTCTTTTCCTTTGCTTTTTACTTTATCTACTGAAGAACTATTGTTTAAACTTTGTAGTTCTGCTTTTGCACTACTGAAATAGTTTATCATTTTTTTATCGGCTTCGTTTTGTACTTCATTGGGGTAATCGGCAGAGTAATCGTAATTATTATTACTTGCCGTAACATTGTTAGTTTGTTCTTCTTTTTTTGCTTGTTCTTCCTTGTTTTTTTGTTCTTCTTCTTTTAATTCTTGTTTTATTTCTTCTTTTATTTTGGCTTCTTTGTCTTCTTTTTTTTGTTCGTAATTTCTATATATTAGTATACTAGTCATACTTATTATGATTATTAATAGTATTCCTAATAAGATATAGTATATTTTATTTAATTTCATTATACCACCCCTTGTAGCTTATATTATACTACAAATTAGAACAAATGACAACTTTTTTGGGTTACTATTATGGGTTTTCTATTTTTTTATAGTAAAAAAACTATACAGAATTGTTTCCATATAGTTTTTGATATATTCTAACGTTTTGAGAATTGTGGTGCTCTTCTTGCTGCTTTTAATCCGTATTTCTTTCTTTCTTTGCTTCTTGGATCTCTTGTTACAAAGCCTTTGGCTTTTAGTTTCTTACGGAAAGAATCTTCTTTATCTTCATTTTCTTTATCATATTCTAATAAAGCTCTTGTGATTCCTAATCTAATAGCTCCGGTTTGTCCAGAAAATCCACCACCATTTACGTTACAAATTACGTCAAATGTTTCTTCACAACCTGTTTCTACTAATGGTTGCTTTAAATCCATAACTAATGTTGCAAATGGCATATATTCGTTTACATCACGACCATTTACTGTTATTTTACCAGTTCCAGGAGTTAATATTACACGTGCTACTGATGATTTTCTTCTACCAGTACCGCAAAATCTTCTTTCTTCTTTTGCCATTATTATTTACCTCCCATTTCTATTTTTGTTGGTTTTTGAGCTGTATGTGGATGTTCGTTACCTTCGTATACGAATAATTTCTTATACATTTGTCTTCCTAATCTGTTTTTTGGAAGCATTCCTTTAACTGCTCTCTCCATCATTTCAACTGGATAATTTTCTTTCATTTCTCTAGCAGTTCTTTCTCTTAATCCACCAACATATCTACTGTGATTGTAATACATCTTGTTATCTAACTTGTTTCCTGTAAGTAATGCTTCTTTAGCGTTAATTATAATTATGTAATCTCCGCAATCGATATGAGGTGTGTATGTTGGTTTATGTTTTCCTCTAAGCATTACTGCAGCTTTACTTGCTACTCTACCTAATGGTATATCTTTGGCATCAATTACATACCAAGAACGAGTAACTGTTTCTTTGCTTTGCATAAAACTTTTCATTGCTTATTCTCCTCTTTCATTATTTTTATAATTACCATCATACTTTTGTGTTCCCAATACAAAAGTACTAGGTATAAAATGTACCGATTATGATTTTACTAGAATTTTGGGATTTTGTCAATAGTTTTGGGGTTTTTTTTATTATTTTGTGGTTTTATTGTTACTATGCCTTAACTAATACCTAGAACTTCCTTTTTTATATATAAAGAAAAGGAAAAATGGTTTGAAGGTTTTCTAACCATTTTACTTGTTTTCTCTGGATTCCATAGCACGTAATATTTCAACTGGTAAGGCAAATATTATGGTATTTGACTGATCTGATGAAACGTCATTGATTGTTGCAAGGGTTCTTAAATGTAGTGCTCCTGGGGTTTTAGACATTATTTCAGCTGCTTCAGCTAGATTTTTAGATGCTTCTACTTCTCCGGTTGATTTGGTAATAACGGCTTCTCTTTCTCTTTGAGCTTCGGCTATTTTGGCTATTACTCTCTTCATTTCTTCTGGAAGGCTTATGTCTTTTAATTCTACGTTTTCTACTTTTATTCCCCAAGGGTCAGTTGCTTCATCAATTATTTTGCATATTTCCGTACTTATTTTTTCTCTTTCTGATAATAGTTCATCAAGGGAAACGGAACCTACAAGATTTCTCATTGTTGTTTGAGCAAGTTGACTTACGGCATAATAAAAGTTTTCTACTTCTAGTATTGCTTTAGAGGCATCAAATATTTTATAGTATATTACAGCGTTTATTCTTACTGATACGTTATCTTTAGTAATGGCATCTTGTTCGGGGACATCGACTGCTTTTGTTCTTATGTCTACTTTCTTGTAAGAATGTATTATGGGTAATACTATTCTCCAACCTGGGTTTAGTATTTTTGTATATTTTCCTATTGTAAATAGTACTCCTCTTTCATACTGGTTAATTTGTTTGATTGAGCTAAGCAATATAACAGCAATAATGACTAGTATTATTATCATATTAGTTTCCTCCTTTTCTACTTAATTATATCATAGTTTTTAGAAATTAAGCCATTTTTTTGTTATTTCTTCGGGAATGGATAGTGTATTATTATATCCTGTAGCAAGGTTTATATTTGGATATTTTGAACCGTGAAAATCGGTTCCTCCGGACATTAATAGATTTTTTTTATGGCAATAGTTTATTAGTGTTTTGGTTTGCTCCTTTGTGAAATTGGAATGATAGCACTCTAAACCATCAATTATTTTATCGTTATAAAGGGCATTTATAAAGCCTATATGGTCTTTTAAATCATAGACATAAGGATGGGCAAGAAATACTTGTCCACCGTTTTCTTTTATTAGTTTTGATATTTCTTGGGCTGGAGGCAATGTTTTGTTCTCGTTGTAGAGAAAAAATGTATCATCACCTACGCAGATTCTAAAAAACTGCGTCTTTGAAGGGAATTTTTGGCCCGAGAAATGGGCTTTATTTTCATCATATTTGATAATATCGTCATAGAGGTTATCTAAGACCATATTGTCATTTATTGGAATGTTTGCTGATAATTTTATATTGTTTTTTTGGCATAATTTTATTAGGGTAACAAGTTCTTCTTTTTTTCTTTTTAATACTTTATCTTTGGAATAATAGTTGCTTAGGTATTTATCTACTTTTTTATAGTCAAAGTTATAGCATATTAGTTCTATTCGAGACTTTTTATAAATGCAATTTAATTCTGCTCCTACGATTAGATGTCCTGAATAGTATTTGGATATGTTTTCTTTTTCTAGGCTTTTATAGGCTCCAACTGAATCGTGGTCGGTAATGGAAAGGATGCTTACTTTTTTCTTTTCGGCTTCTTTTAGTATTTCTATTGGAGTCATTGTTCCATCGGAATATATTGAATGGGTGTGTAAGTCTATCATATTGGTACTCCTACAAAACATATATATATTATAAAGGTAAAATATAGGGCAAGAACGATTAATCCGTTTATTTTATCGGCTTTTCTTGTTTTATCAGTAACCCCTAGGGCCAATGATGTTAGTATACCGCCTATTAATCCGCCTATGTGAGCAGCGTTGTCTATTCCAGAAGTGCTAAATCCTATTACTAGATTTAGTATTATGATTGGTACGATTTGGCTTTTTATTACACTTCCTAGGTAGTTTCGATAGAAGAATCCGAAGTATAATAGTGCTCCCATTAATCCAAAGATTGCTCCGCTGGCTCCTGCAGATACGGTATTTGAAGAGAAGGTTATAGATAAAATACTACCGCTTACTCCGCTTAATATGTATATTAGGAAATATTTGAATTTTCCATAGAATGATTCTACTTGAGGGCCTATTATGTATAGGGCATACATATTGAACAGTAGATGTAAGAGGCCAATATGGATAAACATACTGCTTAGCAGTCTATAATACTCACCGCTTTTGGTTAAATATGCGTTATTTGCACCGTATTTTAAGAGAGTCTCTATATCAGTACTTCCTCTGGTTAATATAAACATTATTATACATATAGTAATAAAAATGTAGGTTACGATGGGCTTTTTGGTTGCAAATAGTTTTTGGGCTTTTATATTTCTATCACTGTTTGTCCTATTTATATCGTTTGTTAATTTCATAAATAATTCTATTCCTCCTTCTTTACATTTTGTTTTTTCTACTATATCGGGACACAATTTTGATAATTCTGTGTTTTTTAAATCGGTATTTGTTGAGGCACTTATTCTTATGTTATCTTTATCTGATTGTATATGGGCATTTTCTCCTAAATTAGTGTATATGCTTAATGATTTCATTTTGATACTAAATGTTTTGAGTTTTAATTTGCTTATTATTTTATTTGTTTTAAATATATCGAAGTCTAATTGTTCATCATTATGTATATAGTGTGATACTATTCTTATTATTTTGTATTCCTCTTGCATATTTTCAAGCCATATTTCATCGTCTATTCCGTGAACTACTACTGGATTATATTTTTTTTCGGTTATAAAATAGTTGGCTAAGGATAGTATGAATAGGTCTTTTTCTTTTACTTCTATATCGGCAAGAGATATAAATTTGTCGGTGTTATTTATATCTTCATTCATTTTAAATCACGTCCTAACATTTATTATTATACTAGAAAACTGGAAATTAATCTACCTTATTTTTGTATATATTTAGTATTTCTGTAAATTTCTGAGGGGGAGTTACGGTAAATTCTAAATATTTTTTTGTCTTGGGATGGATAAAACCTAATGTTTCGGCGTGAAGCATTTGTCCGAATGTTTTATCTATTTGTTTATTTTTTCCGTAGACGGGATCATTTACTATGGGATGATTTATATAGTTTAAATGTACTCTGATTTGATGAGTTCGACCTGTTTCTAAAATGCACTCTATTAGGGTGCTGTCTAGATATCTTTCGAGAACTTTTATGTGTGTTATTGCTGGTTTTGAGTTTTCTGATGTTACACACATTTTTTTGCGAGCTCTTTTGTCACGCCCTATGGGAGCATCAATAGTGGCTGTGTCTTCGCTTATGATGCCGTCGGCTAAAGCTAGATATTTTCTGGTTACGGTTTTATTTTTGATTTGTTCGGCTAAACTATTATGTGTTTCATCGTTTTTGGCAACTACTAATAATCCTGATGTATCGGCATCTATACGATGAACTATTCCGGGTCTAATGGTTCCGTTTATTTGTGATAACTGATTGCAATGATACATTAGGGCATTTACCATTGTTCCTGAATTGTTACCTGCACCTGGATGGACCACCATTCCACTTGGTTTATTTACTACAAGTAAATCTTCATCTTCATAAACTATGTCAAGGGGAATTTTTTCGGGTTTTATTTCTATTATTTCTTCTTCGTTTTCTTTTATTGTTATTTTGTCGCCTGTTTTTAAGTTGTAACTTGATTTGGCTTTTTTTTCATTTATGGTTATTTCTTCGTTTTCTATCATTTTTTGAATTTTAGTTCTTGTTTTTCCTAATTCATCGATTAGGTATTTATCTAATCTTTGGCTATCACCTTCATATATTATATTCATTTTTTCACTTCCTTGTTTTTGTATATAATATCATATTTTTGTTTTTTTAACAAGTGTAAAAGAAAAAAGGTTTTCACCTTTAATCTTGTTTATTTTCGGTTAATTTTACTTTGGTGGTATTTTCTTTTCCACCTCTTAAATATGTTATGGTTATTTCTTCTTTTGGTTCGTGCTGATATAATTCATAACGGAAATCGGCCACACCTGATATTTCTTTATCATTTATCTTGGTAATGATATCGCCTTTTTGTAGGCCGGCACTTGCTGCTGGAGATGATGATACGACTTCAAGAATAACTACTCCTTTTGTTACTCCATCTGGTATTTGAATTCCATTTTGCCATAAGTAATAGCTACTTGATACATCTAGCATACTTACGCCGATATATGGTCTTACTATTTGTTTACCGCTTTCTATTGTTTCGGCATATTTTAAGGCATCTTCGATTGGTATTGCAAAGCCCATTCCTTCTATTTCATCTTGAACTAGTTTTAATGAGTTTATACCGATTACTTCTCCACTTACATTGCAAAGTGGTCCACCGCTATTTCCTGGATTAATGGCAGCATCTATTTGCATTACTTTCATATAGTAATCAGCTGAGCTTCCTGAAAAACTTACTTCGACTAATCTATCTTTTCCTGACAGTATTCCTTTTGTAACTGTACCGCTATATGTTTTTCCCATTGGGGAACCTACTGTAAATATGGTATCTCCTAATTTTACTTTTGTGCTATCTCCTATTTCGGCTATTTTTAGTTTATCGTTATTTTTTACTTTGAGGACAGCTATATCGGCATATGTTTCTCCTCCAAGTAATTCGGCCTCAACGATATCGCCATTACTTAATATTATTGATATTTTGTCTATTTTGTAATTGTCATTGGAAACGACATGATTGTTAGTCATTATATAGGTATAGTTGCCATCTTTTTTATAGGCAAAGCCTGTTCCTGTTGATACTTCTGTTTCTCCACTTGATGCTACTACTACTACTGTTGCATCATATATTTTATCTACTGAGGAAGATATTGATGTTTCAACTAATTCGGATGTGGTTACGTTTTTGACTATTTTCTCAGTACTAGTAGATGCTACGACCATATACGCCCCTAGGGTGCCGCATATAAATGATAATAGTATGGCGGATATTAAAATTACTGTAGTATTGTTTTTTTGTTTATTCATTTTTTTCACTCCTTACATTTCTACTAATTCCATATAATTTTCGGGGAAGCCCATTCTATCTAGGACTCTTGCTATGGGAATGGAATCTACTCTTCCATCTAATTTTTCGATTTCGTATTCTATTTCTTTTAGCATTACACGGAATTCGCTTTTTCTTAATAGGTATTTTAGCATTATTATGACAGCAAATATATCGTTTTTTCCATATATATACTCTCCGTCCATTTTGTTTATTCTTAATTTTCTATGATACTCGTTATCGTCGATGTATTTCTCGGTCTTGTGATCAAATACTATATCTTCGTGAGCACATAAATTTCTATAATTGGATAGTATGGGAAGAAATTCATTCATATATTCGACAGATACGCCAAAGGTATCGGCAACGGCTACTTGGTCTTCTTTCTTTAATATGGAAAATAGTTCACATACTAATCCGAAAGATAGGACTTTCACTAAGACCCACATTGGTATATAGCCGTATTTGTTTAGGTAATGGATTGTTGCATTATGGCGAGAGGCATTTATTCTTACTTGTCGTTTTATTTTTTCTATGATGTCTTTTACTCTTCTTTTTTTTGTGGGATCATTTGTAAAACTTTTATGATTTAAGTAGTCTTTTTCCATATATCCATAGTTTTTTGATAATTGATATGATATGACGCTTTTTAATTGGTTTTCTATTATTAATAGATTTTTGAACATTATATTGCGAAAATATCTATCAAACAGAAATATGGAATATAGTTCTCTAAATGTTGATGCGGGGACAAATGTTTTATCACTATAAGAATTCATTAAAACATGTCTATACCCGCTTATGAAGAAGTAATTTTCTCTTAGGAGTATTTCTTTGGTTTCTGTTACATCTTCTATTATTAGGCCTTTTTCTTTTAGTATCTCTATTTGTTCATCTAAGTTTTTAAAACTTTTTACTTTCATTTCTTTCACAATACCACCTATCTCATAGTTTATTTTAGTATATCACATTTAAGCGTAAATTGATACTTTTTTTGTGTTTTTTCACATATTTTTTAGATTATTTCTTTTATTTGTGATATACTCAAATGGAGGTGATATGATTATGGATATTATTATTAAAAGAATGGAAGAAAAGGAACATAATATGGTTCTTGATTTATATGAAAGGGTTTTTGATAAAAAACAGATTCAGCCTTTTCATATTAGTGATAGTAATGGTATATTTGTTATTGCTAAGGATAATGACAGGGTTGTGGGATTAGTGCAACTTGATATTATTGTTGATGTTTTTAAGGGTATTAAGTATGGTTTTATTAATAGTGTTTGTACTGATGCTCAATATAGGGGAAGGGGTATTGGTGATAGGATGATTAAGGAAGTTCATAGGATTGCTAAGGAAATGGGCTGTTCTTATATTGAACTTACTTCTAGCGATTCTAAAAAAGCTGCCCATCGTTTATATTTTAAGAATGGTTATGTTATTAGGGACACTAATGTTTTTAGGGTTTCATTATAATATAAAAGGAATATTACTGAAGTTTAAAGTATATTCCTTTTTTTATTAATTCATTTGAAGCATTGTAATCGTAGGGTACGTATCCTATTTTTAGCAGATGTTCTATTATTATCATATTGTAATTTAGGGCAAAGAGGAAATTTATGAGTAGCATCATTATTATGCTTACTAGTATCCCTATTTTTAATTTAAATGTGGCTATAAACAGAGCAATGATTGCTAATTGGAGAAGAAGTATTAGTACGCCTAATTTTATATTTTGTTTTTTGAGGGGATATAGGGGACCTAAATACAGCATTTTCCATGCTATTCCGTAGTCGCATTCTACTATATTTTTTTCATCATAATAGTATTTTAAATATATTTTCTTCATAGTAACTCTCCTTATTTTATATGTTAATGATAACATAATTTGTTTTTTTTTACAAGGGGGGTTATTTGTTTAATTCTTTTACTCTCTTTTTTACTTTTTCATTTTTCTTAATGTTTCCATATACTGATGTTTTTACTTTTTCTAATTTGTATCTATTGTTATCTAATATTTTTCTCATTTTGGTTATGTTGTTTAATATTTGTTCTGTTTTTTCGGGGTCATAATTTTGGAATCTTTCTTTTATTTCTAATTCTAAACTTTTAAGACGGTCTATATTGCTATCGAGCATCATTCCGACATCTGCTAGGGAATAAAGGGTGTAATCTAGTTCTGTCAGGTAATCTGGTGCTTCATATACTTTCTTTTTCACCTCTTCTATGTGGACTGTTTTTCTTATATTATCAACCATTTTTTTTGTTGCAACGGCATTCATTGCTATTGATGGAAATACGCCTTTTAGTGGTGTTAACAAAAGGGCAAAAAAGTACTTAGCGTCATAATATAGTAATTTATCGAGGTTTTTGATTTGTTTTTCTATTACTTCTCTTGATGTTATTTTTTCTATTTGCGAGGCTAGTTTATTCATATTGTTTTCTTGTTTTATAAGAAATTTATCCATTTTTAGGCTTATTTTTTGGAATTCTTTTGTGTTTTCAACGTAGGCATCGTAGGATTTATCTTGTTCCTTTCTTAACTCCAGTTTTTGTTTATTTTGCTCATCTAATTTTTGATTTTCTTTCTCTATTTCTTCTAATTTTACGTATAGGATTTTGTATTCTTCAAATAATTCTAAATGTTTTTTGACATCTTCTTTGTCTTCAGTTGTTGCTAATTCTTTGTATTTTATTATGTCATCCATTAATCCTTCATCATTTAACCATATTATATCTTCGAGATAGTTATTTTCTTTAAATATTTGGTATTGTTCTTTTAGTTTTTTTATTTTTTCTATTAATTGCATTAGTTTTTTTCGTTCTTCTTCTATTTTTTCTTTGCTTTGATAGTCTATTTGGCCTTTATTTATTAGGTATAATTCGCTTTCTATTACTTCTAATTCGTTCAATTCTTTTTTTAATTTATTTTTTATTTTTTTTAGTATTTGATCTTTTTGATTATTTAATTGTTTTTCTTTTTCTAGTTGTTGAGTTATTTTTTTTTGTTCCTCAGTAATACTATTTGCTTCTGGTAAGACAGGTGGTGGGGTTATATTTAATTCTTGAGGTTTATTTTTTTCTGGGGAGGTTTCGTTGTGTTTTTGTTTTTTTTGTAAATCTTCTGTTTTTGAAAAATTGCTACTTGTTGTGGACTGTTTTTGTTCAGGAATGCCTTTTTTGTGAGTAATATTTGGTATTTGCGATGGTGCAGACTTTTCTAATTGTTTTTCTATTTTTTCTTTTTTTTCGTTTTCTAATTTTTCTAATTTTTGGTACTCTTTTACTTGATTTACTGATTTGTTTATGGGGACTCCAAATCTTTCATACTCTACTTTTTTAGTTTTTTGTAGTGGTGTCTCTGTTACCCGAGATGGAGTTTTGGATTTTTGATTTATTTTTTTTAGTCTTTCTCTTAATTTACCTAATTTATTTCCGTTCACAATATCACTTCTTTCTTTATGTATTATACTTTTTTTTTACTTTTTTGTAAAGTATGTTTCTAAGGATATGGCTAATAGTCTTGCTATTTTTTCTTGATATTTTTGATCTCTTAATATATAGTTATCACTTGGATTTGATAGGAATCCTACTTCGACTAATACTCCTGGAACTTTTATTTGTTTATACATATAGTAATTATCTTCTTGTTTTAATTCTCTTACATTACTAAGATTTCTTGTCATTTCTTCATAAATGGTTTGAGCTAAGTATTTGTTTTGCTTATTTGTACTTGTGTAAAAGATTTGCATTCCACGCCATTTGCTATTTGCTGTGGAATTTAAATGAATTGATAAATATAAATCTGGATTGGTTTTGTTTATTTTTTGAGCACGGTTTGTTAGATCTGATCTTTTTCTATTATGTGTTTGAGTGGATAAGTCTGTATCTTTATCTCGTGTTAAGTATACTGTGGCTCCTTTTTTTATTAATTCTTTTTCTACTTTTTGGACTATTTCTAAATTTATTGTTTTTTCGTATATTCCACCCGCAATAGCACCTGAATCTGGACCACCGTGGCCAGCATCTAAATATATTGTTTTACCAATCAGTGTATAATCGTTTATGATGGCGTAAGTTTTGGAGATGGTGAATGTTGTGATTACGACTAATGCTAACAACAGCGTTTTTATTTTGTTTATTTCTCTCATTATCTCACCTAAGTAATTATATGTGTTGATACAAAAGAAAAAGACTAAATTTGTTTTAGTCTATGTTTATGATATTTATTACGTCTGACTGGGTTGTATATTTTATATTGGCTGTATCGCCTTGTTTTAGGAATGGTATTTTATTTTCATTTATTTTTATATTAGTCTTGTATTTTTGGCCATTTGTATCTTCTATATAATAGTATGTTTCACCTGTGATGTATGCTTTATCAATCCAAGCTATGGTTATTTGATTTTCTTTTATGGTCCCTTCTTCGTAGGTACTGGTAACTTTTTTTAGATAATTTTCGGCGGCGGTATTTATTCCTAAGGATGCATCTGTGACTACTACTTTTTGGTAATCTGTTGCATCGACAAAGGCATACATTTTTACTAGGCCAGCTTTATCTTTCAAACTCATTAGGTATGTTGGTTTATTGTTCAGGTTGATTAGAAGAGGAAATGTTGAAGTGTATTTCATTTGTTGAACTGCTCCTTCTGCTGAGGCCATAGCACTGTATTCTTCGGCCCCCACGACTTGATAATAGTTTGTTTCCTTTGTTCTCATATTACAGAGGATAAAACCTAAGTTGGATTCATCTGATGATACAGAGGTTATTCCTGTATACAAATATACATCATCATCCATAGTCATATAGTTGTAGCCCTCGGTGGCCATAACGACTTTTTTTTGACCGAGTAGTGAGTTTATAAATCCTTTTTGGTATTTTCCCCAATCGTTTATTTGTTCTATGATTAGATTGGCTGAATATACGTGGTCTACCCATTTGGGAATATCTTCTTTATTGTATTTTTTGCTTTGTCCTGTTATTGGGTCTAATAAAACAACTCCTATTATGTCTTTTCGCATTTCTACGCCTTTGTATGATACTATTGGAGCTACCCAATATGGATTTCCTTCGTTATCTAATTCGAAATTTATTTGGTCAAAAATTTGGGTTGGATATTTAAATCTTAATTTTCGGTATAGTTTATCATTGAAAAGAGCACTTGGCATATATTTCATTCCTTTTTTTAGTTTTACTAGTTTTGATTCGCCAGTTACGGAATTGACTGTTATATATCCTTTTATGCCTTCTTTGTGGTTGGTAAAATATTTTATAATTGAGGCGTATTCTAATGGGGTTACTCTTATTATTTCATTATTGTAATTTATTTGCGTATATAGGTTTGACACATTGAATTGACTTACGAGGTCTGGCAGTCCTCCCATTACACGGTCCCCTAATTTTTCACTGGAATCTTTATCTAAAAGTGGAACTAGATTGAAATCTACTTCTTTTATGTTTTCAGAAAATTTTTCTTTATCATTTACTTTAATTCTTTTGGCATAGCTTTTGGAGTTCAAGAGTGGGGAGTATATTATATTTATTATTATAATTAGAAAAAATATTATTGGTATTAGGATTGTAGTTTTTGAAATAGTTGGCTTTGTTTTTTTTGCTGTAAATATTTTTTGTTTTATATTTATTATGTCATATATATTTATTAATTTATAAAATATGTAAATTGTTATTACATAAATATAAAAATTGAAACTGTGTAAATTAATGGCAGGAAGTGTAATATAATATGTAATACTAGCAAAAAGTAATGTCCATATTATTTTTTTTAGTTTGAATTTATTCATTTGTTTTTCTTCCTTTCGTCAGTATCTTCTAATATCTCATTTTTATAAATTCCTATTATTCCGTTTTTTATAGTATTTTTTAAACTATTTTCATCATAGGTTGTAAATGTATTACTTTGATAGTTATAGCTGTAATATTTTTTTTCTTCTTCTATTATAATGAATGGTAACCTTTCTTTTCTTTTATAATAGTAGGTTGTTATGTTTATTTTTTCGTTTGGTAAATATTTTGATATTATTTCAATTAACACATCTTTTTGATAAACGGGGGGAATATTCTTTATATTTAGTACTGTAGGAAGCACTTGAAGAATTAGAGATAATGATGGAGTTTCTTCTTTTAATCTTTGTTCTAATATTTCATCATTATATGTTGCTTTGATATAATTTATTTTCTTGTCAATTTCGGGAATGTTGTTATGCCTTCCAAAATATTTTGTTTTGAATTTTGCATAAATGTTTGGTAAATCTTTAAATAGATTTATTTTTAATTTATCATCTAGATTTAATTCTACAAATTCTTCTTCGCCATTATCTATAAGTGTTGGTTGAAGTCCGACTAATGTACATAACAATGTAAATAATTTATTGGTACTTTTTTCATTTACATTTGAGGTACTTATGGCACTGAAAGGATTTACTGTTTGCCACTGATTATCTATGGATGCTTCTTCATTTTTTTCAGGATTATTATTAATGTTGTATTTTATTCTTTCACCAAGAGCTATATAAATATAACGTGCTTTTTCGATTGGTAATTGAGTTTCTTTAATATTTTGTATTATTTCTTTTATTATCTTTACAGCTCTTTTATAATCTTCAAAAGTTGAATATATATATCCTATTTTATCACGTATTTTATCTGAATATAAAAATCTACTCCCGTTTTCTTCTAGGTATATTAACAATTCAATTGTGGCTTTTTCTATATCTATGTTTATGTATTTTACTTCTTCGTCTGATGTTACTTTTCTTGCTTCCTCTAAATTTTGGACATTTGCAATTAGTGAAGTGCTATTTTTCATATAATCACCATTTTAATAATATCATATTTTTAAAAAAAAATAAACATATATTAACTATATGTTTACTATTTTATTACACTTATCACTTCTATTTTACCATTTATCTTTTTTCCCATCATTCTACTTTGACCATATTTATTGCTATTTGGGTCATTATACTGATATGTTTCTGTTTTGTTATTGTATGCTGTTTGCCAGGCTGAATAATCCGAGCATGTAGTAATATCGGTTAAATCAGTACATATTTCTTCTAAATATATTCTTAGCTCATAATTGTATGTAGCTGGATAAGTATTAATACTTTGAGTTGTTAATGGATATAGTTCTAAGGTATTTCCTGTTAAATTTACGAAACTTCCACTTCTTATTTCACTACCATTCAATAATAGTTGCCATTTAAAATGTGAATCTTTTAGAGCGTCATCTATACTGATATTGGTAAGATTTATTTGAAGTGCTAATTTATGACCGCTTAAAGTGTTTGGAACTGTTACAGTAAATATGCTTTTTGAGGCTTTAGTTGATATTTCGCTTGTAAGGATTGGTTGACCTATTGATGTACTTATATTCTGACCTTGTGAGTATACTACTGCAACAGAATCAGAGGTATTTACATTAAATTTTGTTGCTTCTTTAGAAGATGCAACATAATATCCATAGCTAAGCATTAATATTAGGGCAAAAATAATGGTAACCGTTACAAAGAAAATTGTCATTAATTTTTTAAACTCCACTACTCTCACCTCTTTATTATCTTTATGTTATTAATATATCATATTTTTAAAATAATATCAACCAATTAATAAAAAAAGTTAATCATTTTGAAAAAGTTTTGCTTTTTACTTTTCCTTCATTTAACTTTTTTTTAGGTTTTATATATTGATTTAAAAAATATATTTTATCTAGATCATTTGTAAATATTAAATCAGCAAATTCAAGGGCAGCATCTAATTGAAAATCACTATAATGTTCAAATGTTATTCCTAATCTTTCATTAATTCTTTTTCTTCTTAAAATCGTTTCTTGATCAAATTCTGTATTTTTAGCATATAATATGGTTCTTAGCGTTAATAAGTTATTATTTTGCCAAATTATTGGATTTTTAGTACCATTAGGATGCCTTATTTCTATTGTATTTTTATATGCTACTTTTTTAGTATTTTTGACATTCACAAAATTTATTGCTTTAAATTTTTCCATATTTAATCCTTTTATAACATCAATTACTTCATAATAGAAGCTTCCTTTTAATTCCTGATATCTATTCCAAAAATCTTTAGAAACACTACTAGCATATCCCTCCAAATACTTTCTTGGCTTACTATCTTCTCCATATCCAAATCTAAATATAATATTTTCATACGTTGATATTAGTAATAAATAGTTTAACCAAGCTTTGGGATTTGGTCCTAAAACTTGTGCGCCTACGTGTATATGTGCTCCGCAATTAGTATTTACTATATTGTCTAATCCTACTGTTTCACACATTTCTTCTAGTTCTAACCAACTTTCTATTGTATCTGTTAAAATTGGAGTTTGTATTTCATATATTTCTCTTATTGCATCATCACTACAAAGATGCCATTTTGAAAACTTCGAGGAATTAAGTTTATTTCGTATTTGTGTTAAATTTTTTTTAAAAAATTCTAATTCAAACCCAAATGTTGCATCACTTGGTATATTTGTTTTTTCCCTTAATATTAATTTATATTTGCTTGCATAATTTAGAAATTGATGTAATTCTGTCATATTTAGTTTAGATAAGTTTGTATTGCTTTGTTCTAATCTTTCTGTCATATTAAACCTCCTTGATGGATATTATAATATCACAAGGAATTATTTTTTTCAAGCATTTTCACTAACAAGCTGTTAGAAATTTATGAAAACAAAAAAACAACTTTAAAGTTATATTTTTGAATAATTAAAATTTTTTATTACTATTTTTTTCTTGTATAAATGAATTTATATACAATAATGTTTTTATTGGCACCATTTTTACTAAAATTTTATTTAATTTCATATTTGGTGGTATTATTATTAATTTATTTTTAAACATATTATCTATTGCATACTTTGCAGCATAATTAGCATTTATTTCCCTTATGTTAAATTTTACATTGGCTACATTTTCAAAATTTGTTTTGACTGGTCCTGGACAAAATATTGATATTTTAACATTTGAGTTGGATCTTTTTAATTCTTCATAAATTCCTAAAGATAAATTCAACACATAAGCTTTTGTAGCGTAATATGTATCCATATATGGTCCTGGCATAAATCCAGCCATTGAAGCAACGTTTAATAATCTTCCTTTATCTCGCATAACAAAATCTTTTAAGAATAGTTTTGTTAATATATGATAAGCTTTTATATTTAAATCTATCATTTTTAGTTCATTTCCTAACGATGTTTCTGTAAAATTTCCCGCCAATCCAAAACCAGCATTATTTATTACTACATCAATATTCTCTTTTTTTAATTTTTCATATAATTTATAGCAATTATCTTCACTAGTTAAATCAAGAACTATTGGCATTACAGTTGTTTTAGAATTATTATATAGTTCTTTTATTTTTTCATCATTTGAGACAACATATAAATCGTATCCTAATTCTATTAGATATTTAGATATTTCTTTTCCTATTCCAGAAGAGGCACCTGTTACTAATGCTTTCATTTTTCCTCCTATAAATACTTTTTTAAAAGCTCTATGTTTTCATTGTTAAATTTAGCAAGTTTTTTTGCTAGTTTTAATATTTCAGGTTCAGCATCCTTGCTATACCTATTAACTTTTTTTTCTATATCTATTTTTCCCATTGTAAAGCCTTTAATTAACATATCGGCAATTTTGGCATCAGAATTGTCCTTTAATAATTCTACCTTCATTTCCATATAAGCCATAACATTAGCAATTACTCCTTTTTCTTTTGGTGTGGCTTCGTATTTTTTTAATAACTTTTCGCTATCTTTAATAAAATTTTCATATTCTTTTAGTTCTTCTTCAATAATTTTTTTTATTTTATTATTTTTTTCATTTAATATTTTTATTAGGCTGGTTAAATTTTCTGCACCCATTTTTGCATTTTGATAAATATATTCTAATATTTCTACATTTTCATTCATTTTGTCACTCCCCTTTCATACTTATTATTTTTAATTTTTATTTATTTATACTTCATTACCCTATTTTTTCTATTGAATATATTTTTTTATTCTTTGAAGTTAATTTAAATCTAGTTAATTTCTTATAATTTTTTTCATTTATAATACTTTCTCCAGTTTCGTTGGTACCAATTTTTTTGCTTTTTTGGTAATCCTTATAAAAATCATATACATTTTTACCTTCTTCTATAGAATGCTCCATATATGCGATACTTATGTATTCGTAATACTCGTTTACAGTACTTAAATTTCTTTCTAATTTATATACATATATATCTACTATTGGTCCTGTATTACAATTAAACATTCCCATATAATTTTGAGAACTTCCGTCATATTTAAAACTTGGACATCCAGAAAAATTTTTATAACTTGTAAATTTTTTTTTATCAAAAAGTTTTTTTGAATATTCAATTACTTTATCAATTGGAATTACTTTATATGTTTCATTCTCTTCTGTAATTTCTTCTAACTTACTTGTTTCTGATAATATTATATTATTTAAAGTGGCCGCTAATAAAATATCTTCATCCATATTATTTATTATAATTTTATTTCCATTAAATACATAGTCATTTCTATCTTTTACAACTTTTCCTGCATATATAAGGTCCTGTAAGCCGTTAAAATTGCTAGCTGAAATATTTAAATATTCTTTTTTATTAGTAATATTTATTTCTTTGGCTTTGTTCAATTTTATTATGAGAATACTTAAAACTAATATTATTAATAATATAAGTATGAGTATTATTACTGATTTTGTCTTTATTTTTATTTTCTTTTTCATTTCTTACCACCTAATTTAATGATACAATATAATAACTATAATTACAAGTATTTATTACGTCTTTTAATAGAAAAAAAGTATAAGAAATCTTATACTAATTCTATGATAACCTCTAATGCGTTATCTCCTTTTCTTTCTTTCATTTTCAATATTCTTGTATATCCACCATTTCTGTCTTTGTAACGTGGTGCTAGCTCATTAAATACTTTATTTACACAATTTTCATCATTATGTAAAAAGGCTAAGGCTAATCTTCTTGATACTAATGTACCTTTTTTTCCGTATGATATCATTTTATCAAAGCTTTTTCTAACCTCTTTTGCTCTTGTTTCAGTTGTTACAATTTTTTCATTCATTATTAATTGTTTTGTTAATGTTGCTAACATACTTCTTCTATGTTTGTTATCTCTTCCTAGTTTTCTATAAGCCATTGTTATCCTCCTTACTAATCATCATTTCTAAAAGATAAGCCCATATTTTTTACCTTATCTATTACTTCTTTCAATGATTTTTTACCCAAATTTCTTATTTTTTGCATTTCATTTTCACTTTTATCCACTAAATCGTGTAATGTAAGTATACCTGCTCTTTTTAAACAGTTATATGCTCTTACTGATAAATCTAAATCGTCAATTGATGTCTCTAGTACTTTTAAGTTGGGATCCTCTATTTTAGATACCATAAGTCCAGTTGCATCAGCTATTTCATTTAAATCCGATAAAACTTTAAAGTGCTCAATTAGAATTCTACTTGCCAAAGATATTGCCTCTTCTGGATTAATTGAACCATTTGTCCATACTTCTAATATTAATTTATCATAGTTGTTATTTTGTCCAACACGGGCATTATCTACTTCATAGTTAATTCTTTCTATTGGTGCATAAAGGCTATCTATTGCTATTACATTTGGTTTATTTACAAATAATTTTTTATTTTCTTCTGCCCTAGTATATCCTCTACCACTACCTATTGTCATTTCCATAGATAATCTTCCACCATCTGTTAATTCTGCTATAACTTGATCCTTATTTAATATTTCTATGTCAGAATCTTTTTCGATATCTCCTGCTGTTACTACTTTTGGTCCGGTAACGTTTAATCTTAAAATTTTATTGTTATCGTGTGAATAATTTTTTATAACTATTGACTTCAAATTTAATACTATAGCAGTTACGTCTTCTACAACACCATCTATTTTTTGAAATTCGTGAGCTACGCCATCAATTTTTACAGAGGTTATTGCATCTCCTGGTAAACTTGATAGCATTACTCTTCTTAAAGCATTTCCCAATGTTGTTCCAAATCCTCTTTCAAGTGGTTCAATTTCAAATTTTCCATAAAAATTGCTTTTTACATATTCTTTTACTTTATATTCCGGTTTTTCAAACTTTAACATTTTTATACACTCCTTTTCTTTTAACCACGGCGTCTTTTGGGTGGGCGACATCCGTTATGTGGGATTGGTGTAACATCAGTTATTGATTTTACCTCTAATCCTGCTGTTGCGAGTGAACGTATTGCAGCTTCACGACCAGATCCTAATCCTTTTACAAACACATCTACTGTTTTCATTCCCATATCCGCAGCTTTTTTTCCAGCAGACTCTGCTGCCATTCCTGCTGCAAATGGTGTTGACTTTTTGCTTCCTTTAATTCCTTGTGTTCCTGCAGAATCCCAGCTTATTACATTTCCTTCTTTGTCAGTAATTGTTACAACTGTATTATTAAATGTAGCGTGAATATGTACTTCACCTTCTGGTACATTTTTCTTTACTCTTTTTTTTCTTGCTTTATAAGCCATAATTAACTTACCTCCTTATAAATTATTTTTTCTTGTTTGCTACTACTTTTTTCTTTCCGCCTCTAGCAGTTACGGCGTTTCTATTTGTTCTTTGCCCTCTAACTGGTAATTTTTTCTTATGACGAATTCCTCTGTATGAATTAATTTCCATTTGAGTTTTAATATTCATACTAACTTCTCTTCTTAAATCACCTTCAACCGGATATTTATCTACTTCTTTTCTTATTCTAGCTATTTCGTCATCTGTTAAGTCTTTTGCCTTTGTATTTATATCTACCTTTGCGTCACTTAATATTTGTTTTGATAAATTTCTTCCAATTCCATAGATGTATGTTAGAGATATTTCTACTCTCTTATCGTTTGGTATTTCAATACCTTTAATACGTGCCATAATTTCTTTCCTCCTATTTTAACCTTGTTTTTGTTTGTGTTTTGGATTTTCACAAATAACCATTACTTTTCCTTTACGTTTAATTACTTTACACTTATCACATATAGGTTTAACTGAAGCTCTTACTTTCATATTATTTCCTCCTATTTCTACTTCTTATTGTAAATGATGCGCCCATGTGTTAAATCGAATACTGATAATTCGACAATTACTGTATCACCTGGTAGAATACGTATGTTATTAACACGCATTTTACCAGAAACATGGGCTTCTACAGTATGTCCATTTTCAAGTTCTACCCTAAATTTTCCACCTTTAACAATGTCTATTACTTTGCCGTGGGCTTCAATGATATCGTCTCTACTCATTATTATCATCTCCTGTTAATATTTGATAGCCATCATCTGTTACTAATACAGTATGCTCAAAATGAGCAGATGGTCTATTATCATAAGTAACTATTGTCCAATCGTCATCTAACATTGCTACTTTTCGTGTTCCAATATTAAGCATTGGTTCAATTGCTATTGTCATTCCTGATTTTAATTCTATTCCCGTGTTTGGTTTTCCATAATTCGGTACTTCTGGATCCTCATGTAAATGAGTCCCCACTCCGTGGCCAACCAATTCTCTCACAACACCCAATCTATGTTTATGTGCGTATTTCTCTATAGCATAGCCTATGTCACCTAATCTGTTGCCTGCCTTTACCATTCTTAATCCTTCATATAAGGCCTTTTCAGTATGTTCTAATAAATACTTTTTTTCTTCAACTACATCACCTATTGGATAACTCCAAGCTGAATCTCCATGATATCCTTTGTAACAGGCTCCTATATCTATGCTAATTAGATCTCCATTTTTTAATTTTCTATTTCCCGGTATTCCATGAACCACTTCTTCATTTATTGATGTACAAATACTGGCAGGAAAGCCGTTATAATTTTTAAATGATGGAGTTGCCCCACAAGATATTATAAAATCATAAGCTATTTTATCTAACTCTTTAGTTGTTATTCCGGGTTTAAGGTACTTTTTTAAGTGCTGATGAGTTCTATACACTATATTACCGGCTTTTCTCATTAATGATATTTCTTGTTCATTTTTTATACTAATCATTATTTTTTTAATATCCCCTCAATTTCCTCAAATATATCCATTGCACTTTTGTCTTTGGTTACCTTAATTATTTTTAATACTTTTTTATCTTGATAATAATTTATAAGATCACTTGTCTTTTCCAAATATGTGTCAAATCTCTTTAAGAAAGTTTCCTTATTATCGTCACTTCTCGTATTTAATTTGCTAGAACATCTATCACATATTCCTTCAGTTTTGGGCTTAACATCTTCAATTAAGAGATTATATGAGGCTCCACATTTAGGACATATTATTCTGCTTATTGTTCTTTCAAGGGCTAAATCTTTGTCTATATCCAGAAATATAACTACGCCTAAGTCTTTATTCATTTTGGTTATTAGTGCATCATAGGCTATGGCTTGTTTCACATTTCTTGGATAGCCATCCAATATGTATCCATCTTTACAATCTTTTTCGATTAGTCTTTGTTCTAACAAACTTAAAACAACTTCATCAGTAATTAAATTACCTTGTTCCATATCTTTTTTAATGCTATTTCCTAGTTGCGTTTCCTTATTTATTTCATCTCTTAATAGGTCACCGGTAGATATATGAGGAATATTATATTTCTCACTTAATAATTTTGATTGTGTTCCTTTGCCAGCTGCCGGTGGAGCTATAAATATAATATTCTTCATTTTATCTCACAACTCCTCTTCGGTAATTTCTATTTATTAACCTACTTTCCAATTGTCTATATGTTTCAAGTGCTACTCCTACTACTATTAATATACCTGTTCCTCCAACATTTACTGAGGATGGTAAATTTGTGTTTAGGAAGTTACTGAATATAATAGGTAATCCTGCAATTATTGATATAAATATTGCTCCTAAGAATGTAATTCTTCCTAATATTGTTTTTATATAATCCTGTGTTTCTTTACCTGGCCTTATGCCGGGAATATAACCACCTTGTCTATTTAAATTCTTCGATAATTCTTCTGGATTAATTTGTAAAAATGTATAAAAGTAACTAAAAAATATTATTACTATTATGTATACAATAAATCCTTCTGGTGTTTTATAATTTAGAAACGTATTGGTAAACTTTACAAATCCATTGCTACTATCAAGCAATGTTGCTATAAAAGAAGGTACGGAAAATATCACTGAAGCAAATATTACAGGCATAACAGATGCTGAATTTAACTTAAATGGTATATAGTTTTGTTTTGCACCATAAGCTGAAGATGTTTGATTTGAATATTGAATTGGAACTCTTCTTTCTGACTTCTCTATAAACACAATTCCTAATATAATTGCTATATAAAATAGTACAAATAAGGTGAATGATACTATTCCTATAAAAAGTTCTGTATTATTTAAAACGAGTGCTTTAAATGTATCTATAAACATGCTTGGAACAGTATTTATAATACCTGCCATAATTAATAATGATATTCCATTTCCAATTCCTTTGGCTGTTATTTGATCTCCAAGCCATAGTAAGAAAGCAGTGCCTGCGGTTAAAATGAGTGCTAATTTCATATATTCTAAAGCAGTGCCTCCCTTTACAAATGCTACAGACATCGCAAAGCCCTGTAAAAAGGCAATTGCAAGACCCATATATCTATTTATTTTATTTATTTTTTGTCTGCCCTCTGCTCCATTTTTCTTTAATTCTGTAAAGTATGGTACTATATCCATTTGAAGAATACCTGTTATGATAGATGCTGATATATAAGGCATAACTCCCAAAGCAAATATAGAAAAGTTTTGTAAGGCTCCGCCTCCTATTGCATCATATAATTCCCATATTCCTAAATTTGATATTGCACCTTGTGTACCTGGAACTGGTATTGTAGTACCTACTATAAATATTAACAATATAAATAGTGTAAAATATATTCGTTTTCTTAAATCAGCATTTTTTTTACTAAATAGTAATTTAAAAGTTTTAAACATCTAAATCACCTCTATTTTTCCACCAACTGATTCAATCTTTTCTTTAGCAGTATTTGAAAATTTATTTGCCTTTACTGTTAATTTTTTTGTTAATTTTCCATTTCCTAAAATTTTTATTCCGTCTAATTCTTTATTAACAAGACCGCTTTCTTTTAGCATTTCAATTGTTACTGTAGTACCATCTTCAAATCTTTCTAAATCGCCAACATTTACTACAGCATATACAGTTCTAAAATTATAATTGTTAAATCCTCTTTTTGATAATCTTCTAAATAGTGGTAATTGACCTCCTTCAAACCCTGGTCTTACCCCACCGCCACTACGAGCATTTTGTCCTTTGTGTCCTTTTCCAGATGTTTTTCCAAGTCCACTACCTATTCCACGTCCTACTCTTTTCTTTGATTTTACTGCCCCTTCATTTGGGCTTAATTCATGTAATTTCATTATCCTCTTAACTCCTCTACTGATTTACCTCTCAATTTTGCAATATGAGCAGGTGATTTTTGAGCTTTAAGAGCATTTAGAGTAGCTCTAGCCATATTAATTTTAGTACTTGAACCTAAACTTTTTGATAATACATCTTTTACACCAGCTAATTCTAATACATCTCTAACAGGGCCTCCGGCTTTTACTCCTGTACCTTCTGTGGCTGGTTTTAACATTACTCTTACAGCTCCTTCTTTCATTATTATTTCGTGTGAAATAGTTCTATTATCTATCAATTCAACATTAATTAGGTTTTTAGTTGCTGCTTGTGTAGCTTTCTTTACTGCATCTGGCATCTCTTTTGCCTTACCAGTACCTATTCCGACTTTTCCTTTTCTATTTCCAACTACAACTGTGGCTGAAAAACGAAATTGACGACCGCCCTTTACAACTTTAGTTACACGGTTAATAGAGATAACTTTATCTTCAAGATCACTTTTTGGTTTTTCCATTCTTCTAGGTTTTCTCTTATTATTTCTATTATCGCTATGCTTTATATTTTTATTATTTTTTTCTTCGCTACGTGCATTATTTACTTTTTCTTGCATAGGTTTTCCTCCTTATTAGAATTCTAATCCATTTTCACGTGCAGCATCAGCTAGTGCTTTTACACGTCCATGGTACAAGTATCCGCCTCTATCGAATACTACTTTTGATATTTTAGCTTTTTTCGCTCTTTTTGCTAATTCTGCTCCTACTGTTTTTGCTGCTTCAATATTTCCTCCGTTATTTATTTTTAGCTCTTTTTCTAGTGTTGAAGCACTTACTAATGTGATGCCTTTTTCATCATCAATTATTTGAGCAGTAATATTAGAGTTTGAACGAAATACGTTTAATCTTGGTCTTTCATTTGTACCGCTTAGATTTTCTCTTACTCTCTTATGTCTTATTAAACGCATTTTGTTTCTTGAGACTTTATTTATCATAAGATTTCTCTCCTTTACTATTATTTAGATGCCTTTTTTCCTTCTTTACGACGGATTTGTTCACCCTTATATCTTATTCCTTTGCCTTTATATGGTTCAGGTTCACGCACTTTACGTACATTTGCAGCAAATTCTCCTACTAAGCATTTATCAATTCCTTCTATTTCTATTTCATTGTTACTAATGCCTTTTATTGATAAGCCTGTTGGAACATCCATTTTTACTGGATGAGAGTATCCAGCACCTATTGTTAGAGTATTTCCGCTTACTGTGAAACGATATCCTACACCTATTATCTCTAATCCTTTTTTGTATCCTTCACTAACACCAATTATCATGTTATTTATGTTGGCATTTGTTGTACCGTGCATTTTATTTGTAAATTTATCATCTTTTATTTTTTCAACAGTTAACTTATTATCATCAACAACTACTTTAAGCGTTTTAATTAAATCTAACTTTAACTCTCCTTTTGGTCCTCTTACGATAACTTCATTATCTGTTACATCTACATTAACATTTTCTGGTATTGTTAAAATTCTTTTTCCAATACGACTCATAATATTCCTCCTTACCAAACGTATGCAATTACTTCTCCACCAACGTTATTTTTTCTAGCTAATCTATCAGTCATAACGCCTTTTGGTGTTGATATAATTGCAATTCCTAAACCGTTTAACACTGTAGGTAACTCAGATGCGGAAACGTATACTCTTAGTCCTGGTTTAGAAATTCTTTTTAGTCCTGTAATTACTCTCTCTTTATTTTCGGCATATTTTAAAGTTAATGTTAATGTATTATCTTTTACTTTAAATTCTGTAATGTAACCTTCCTCTTTCAATATTTTTGCTATTTCTGTCTTCATTTTTGAAGTAGGCATAACAACTTCTTTATTACGCATTACATTAGCATTACGAATTCTTGTAAGCATATCTGCGATTGGATCTGTCATTTGAATCCCTCCTTCTTTTATTTTGGTTTTACCAACTTGATTTTTTAACGCCTGGTATTTGTCCTTTATGTGCTAATTCTCTAAAACAAATACGACATATCCCAAATTTTTTAAGTACGGCATGCGGTCTTCCACATCTTGAACAACGAGTGTACTTTCTAACTTCAAATTTAGGTTCTCTCTGTGATTTTACAATCATTGATTTTCTTGCCATTGTTTTCCTCCTTATTTCCTAAAAGGAACTCCAAGTTCTTTTAATAAGTCATAAGCTTCTTCGTTTGTTTTTGCAGTAGTTACGATAACAATGTCCATTCCCCTTACTTTTTCTATTTCATCATAGTTTATTTCTGGAAATATCAATTGCTCTTTAATTCCTATAGTATAATTTCCTCTACCATCAAAACTTTTTGGTGATAATCCCCTAAAGTCTCTTACACGTGGTAACCCAATTGATATTAACTTATCTAGAAAATCATACATTTTTTCTCCTCTTAAAGTTACTTTACAACCAATTTTGTGTCCTTCTCTTACTTTAAAAGCAGCTATTGATTTTTTAGCCTTAGTCTCAACTGGTTTTAATCCTGTTATTTTTTCTAGATCTGCTAAAGCGTTTTCTAAATTCTTAGAATTACTTATTGCATCTCCTACTCCCATATTTACTACTATTTTTTCTATTTTAGGAACTAACATTACTGTTTTATAACCGTGCTTTTCTTTTAAACTTGGAACAACTTCATTTTTATACTTTTCTTCTAGGCGGTTCATACAAACGCCCTCCTTCCAAATTAGTCAATCTTTTCTTTAGATTTTTTAGAAATTCTTATTTTCTTACCATTCTTATCTATTTCGTGTCCTATCCTTGTAGGTTTCTTTGTTTTTGGATCTGCTATCATTACGTTAGATACGTGAATTGGTGCTTCTGTTTCAACTATTTCACCAGTTCCATTATTATTTTTAGGTTTTAAGTGTTTTTTTCTTAAATTTACACCTTCAATAATAACTTTATCTTCTAACTTTTTGATAATTTTTCCTTCTTTACCTTTATTAGAACCGGCAATCACTATTACTTTATCGCCTGTTTTTAATTTCATGTTTCTTCCTCCTTAACATTTAGGTTATAGCACTTCTTTGGCTAAACTTACAATCTTCGAAAATTCTTTATCTCTAAGTTCGCGTGCTACTGGTCCCAAAACACGAGTACCAATTGGAGATTTATCGTCTTTTATAATAACACAAGCATTATCATCAAATTTTATATAACTTCCGTCATCTCTTTTTACTCCAAACTTACTTCTAACAATTACGGCTTTTACGACTTTACCTTTTTTTATGTTTCCATTAGGAGTAGCTTTTTTTACTGTACCAACGACAATATCACCAATATTTCCTGTTTTTACTTTACTTCCACCAAGAACTCTAATTACTAATAATTCACGAGCCCCACAGTTATCTGCAACTTTTAGACGGGTTTCTTGTTGTACCATTTTATTTTCCTCCTTCCGGGCTAAAGGATTATAGCCTTTTCAATAACTTCTGCTAAAGCATATCTCTTGGTTTTAGATAGTGGTCTAGTCGCAACCAATCTTACCTTATCGCCAATTTTAGCAGTATTTTCTTCATCGTGAGCTGTATATTTTTTTGAATATTTAACTCTCTTATTGTATAAAGGGTCTTTTTTATAAGTTTCTACTTTAACTGTTATTGTTTTATCAGCCTTATCGCTTACAACAATACCAATTAATTCTCTTTTCTTCTTCTCGTTCATGAAAATCCTCCTTACCCTTCTATTTCTCTTTCTTTAAGAATTGTTTTAATGCGTGCTACTGTTTTTCTTAGTTCTTTAATTCTGCCTGTATTTTCTAGTGTTCCTGTAGCTTGTTTCATTCTCAAATTAAATAGTTCTTGTTTACAATCATTAATTTTTGTATTTAATTCTTCAGTGGATAATTTTCTAATTTCATTAATCTTCATTTAATTCACCACTTTCTTTGGTTACAAATTTACATTTAATTGGTAATTTATGAGATGCTAATCTTAGTGCTTCACGGGCTACTTGCTCATCAACTCCACCAATTTCAAACATAATTTTTCCTTCTTTTACAACGGCAACCCAAACTTCTGGATTTCCTTTACCTTTACCTTGTCTTGTTTCAAGAGGCTTTTTAGTTAATGAAAGGTTAGGGAATATATTAATCCATACTTTTCCCCCACGTTTCATATATCTTGTCATTGCTATTCTGGCTGCTTCAATTTGCTGTGATGTAATCCAAGCACCTTCTTTAGCCATAAGACCGTATTCTCCAAAATGTAACTCTTTATTTCCTCTGGTTTTGCCTTCGTATTTTAAACGGAAGGTTTTTCTATGCTTTGTTCTTTTTGGCATTAACATTAGTATTACCTCCCTTTTCATCTAGTATTTCACCTTTATATATCCATACCTTAACTCCAATTTTACCATAAGTTGTATCTGCTTCGCTTGTTGCATAATCTATATTGGCTCTTAATGTATGAAGGGGAATTGTTCCTTCTGAATATCCTTCACCTCTTGCAATATCTGCTCCACCTAAACGTCCAGATACTAAAGTTTTTATTCCTTTTGCTCCAGCTTTCATTGTGTTCCTTATTGCTTTTTTCTGTGCAACTCTAAATGATACACGATTTTCAATATTATGAGCAATTGTATCTGCAACTACTTGTGCTACTACATCAGGATTTTTTATTTCTATTACTGATATTTGGACGTCTTCACCAACTAGTTTTGATACATCTTTTTTTACTTTTTCTATTTCAGTTCCGCTCTGGCCAATGATTAGTCCTGGTTTAGAAGCATGGATGAATATTTCACATCTTTTTTTGTTTCTTTCAATAACAATATGGGAAATTCCTGCTAATTTAAACTTTTTGTTTAAAAATTTACGAATCTTTACATCGTTGTTTAGGTACTTGGAAAAGTCTTTGTTATTTGCATACCATTTTGATTCCCAATCTTTATTGATTCCTATTCTAAGTCCTACCGGACTGACTTTTTGTCCCATTGTAGGTTCCTCCTTTACTTATTTCTCTCACTTACAATTACTGTAATATGACTTGTTTTATGATCGTTTCTTCCAACGTGTCCTCTTGAATCCATTTTAGCTCTTTTCATTACTAATCCTTCATCAACATAACACGCTTTAACATATAATTTTTCTTCATCTAAATTATTGTTATTTATAGCATTGCTTACAGCAGAATTTAATACTTTTTCTATTACTCTAGCGGCTCTTTGAGGTTGATTTTGTAATATTGCATAAGCATCACTCACATTTTTACCTCTAATTAGATCTATTACTAATCTTGTTTTTCTAGGGGCTATTCTTACTGTTCTAGCTACTGCTTTTACTTCTGTATTCATCATAGTCCTCCTTTTGGATTATTTTTTCTTATTTTTATCTGCTCCGTGTCCACCAAACTTACGTGTTGGTGAAAACTCTCCTAATTTATGACCTACCATATCTTCTGTTACATAAACTGGTATAAATTCTTTACCGTTATGTACTGCAAAAGTGTGTCCAATAAAATCAGGATAAATTGTTGAACGACGAGACCAAGTTTTTATTACTTCTTTTTTGCCAGTTTCATTTAATACTTTGACTTTATTTAATAATCTTTCAAAGACATAAGGTCCTTTTTTTAAACTTCTTGCCATTTTTAATCATCCTTTCTTTATTTTTTCTTACGACGAGTAACAATATATTTGTCTGATTCTTTTTTGTTTTTTCTTGTTTTTAATCCAAGTGCTGGTTTTCCCCAAGGAGTCATAGGACCACTTCTACCTATTGGTGCACGTCCTTCTCCTCCTCCGTGTGGGTGGTCATTAGGGTTCATAACAGAACCACGTACTGTAGGTCTAATTCCTTTATATCTATTTCTACCAGCTTTTCCTATCTTAACTAATCCGTAATCTTCATTACCAACACTACCAATGGTTGCACGACACGTTCCTAAAATCTTTCTAGTTTCACCACTTGATAATCTTATTAATACATATTTATCTTCACGTCCTAAAATTTGAGCAGAACTACCCGCACTTCTGGCTAGTTGTCCACCTTTTCCTGGTCTCAACTCTATATTATGAATTATTGTTCCAACCGGAATATTCATTATTGGTAAGGCATTACCAATTTTTATATCTGCATTTACTCCACTTTCAACCACATCTCCGACTTTTAATCCTTTTGGAGCTATTATATATGCTTTTTCTCCATCACGATAATTTATTAAAGCTATGTTTGAACTTCTGTTTGGATCATACTCTATGCTGCTTACAATTGCTGTAATTCCATCTTTAACTCTTTTAAAATCGATTAGACGATATTTTCTTTTTACACCGCCACCACGATGTCTTACAGTTATTCTACCTTGATTGTTTCTTCCGTTTGTTTTTTTCTTTGTAACTAATAATCCTTTCTCAGGAGCTTTTTTGGTAATCTCTTCGCTTGTAAGTACACTTCTTTGTCTTGAACCATTCGTAATTGGTTTATATACTCTTATTGCCATTTTATTTCCTCCTTACATTAGTCAAAACTAATAGTATTACCTTTCGCTAACTTAACGATGGCTTTTTTATACTTATTAGTCATACCTGTATATTTGCCCACTCTTTTCTTTTTTGGGTGGGAATTTAATGTATTTATTTTTTCTACTTTTACATTAAAGATGCTTTCAATTGCTTTTTTTATTTGTGGTTTAGTTGCTTTGGCATCTACTTTAAATGCGTATTTTCCTTGTTCTTTCATTTTTTCTGATTTTTCAGTAATTACTGGAGCAAATATTATATCATATTTATTCACCAGAAATCACCTCCTCTAATTTTTGTAATGAAGATTCTGTTAATAGCATTTTATCAGCATTTACTACATCATAAGTATTTACTTCTTCTGGAAGTACTACCTTAATATTTCCAATGTTCCTAGATGCTAAACATATATTTTCATCTAATTCATTAATTACTAATAATATTTTTTCATTTACTAAATCTAGTTTGTTTAGTAATAACATCATTTCTTTTGTTTTGTTTGTTTCAAATTTTATATTATCAACAAGAATTAATTCTTTTTCTCTTGCTTTATATGTTAAAGCAGATTTTAGAGCTAATCTTCTTTCTTTTCTGTTCATTTTTTTTGTGTAGTTTCTATCTGGAGTTGGACCAAATACTATTCCACCGCCACGCCATTGTGGTGCTCTTATTGATCCTTGACGGGCATTACCAGTACCTTTTTGTCTCCAAGGTTTTCTTCCGCCTCCTGATACTTCACTTCTTGTTTTTACTTTATGTGTTCCTTGTCTTCTTGATGCTAGTGTTAAAACTATTGCATCGTGTAATACGTTATTATTGGGTTCTATATTCCAAATGTTATCTTTTAAATTTATTTCCTTTACTTTTTCACCATTTAGGTTTAGCATATCTAATTTAGACATAATTCCTCCTTTATTTCATCACAATTTTTATATAGTTTTGTTATATATATATTATTCTGATACTTCTTCAGTAGTCTCTTGCGATGATATTTCTTCAGTAGTTTCGGCAGTTTTTTGTGGCTCTTCAAATGTTATTAATTCTATTTTTTCGTTTTTTGTTGAACCTTTTTTTACTGCTGATTTTACTAAAACTAAAGATTTCTTTGGTCCTGGAACATTTCCTTTAATTAAGATAACATTATTTTCCAAATCTATTTGTATTATTTCTAGGTTTTGAATAGTTACTTTGTCACCACCCATTTGTCCAGGCATCTTTTTTCCTGGTAATACTCTCATTGGTAACATTGTTCCTAGTGACCCTACACCACGATGATATTGGCTTCCGTGACCCATTGGTCCACGTGATTGATTGTGTCTTTTAATAACACCTTGAAATCCTTTACCTTTAGAAGTGCCAGTTACATCAACTATTTCTCCTTCGGTAAATACATCAGCTTTTAATTCTTGTCCTATGCTGTAACTACTTACATCTACACCTCTAATTTCTTTTAAGAAGCGCTTAGGGGTAGAATTAGATTTTTTAAAATGACCTTGTTCTGGTTTATTACTAAGTTTTTCTCTCTTATTAACAGAAGCTAATTGAATAGCTTCATATCCATCAGTTTCTTTGGTTTTTATTTGAGTTACAATATTTGGCTCAATTTCAATAACTGTAACAGGAATTAATTTTCCATCTTTAGCAAAAACTCCAGTCATTCCGATCTTACGACCTAAGATTCCTTTCATTTTATTTTCCTCCTATAATTTAATTTGTATATCAACACCACTTGGTAAGTCAAGATGTTGTAATGCATCTATTGTTTCCTTACTTGGATTATTGATGTCGATAAGTCTTTTGTGAGTTCTCATTTCGAACTGTTCTCTTGAATCTTTGTACTTATGTACTGCTCTTAAAATAGTATATTTTTGAACGTCAGTTGGTAATGGAACTGGTCCGCTTACCTCTCCACCCGTTCTCTTAACAGTATCTACTATTTTAGCAGCAGCTTTGTCAAGAATTCTGTGTTCATATGCCTTTAGCTTGATTCTCACTTTAGTATTTGACATATTGATCCTCCCTTCGCCTATATCTAGTATAGACTTGCTCCGAACAAATTACCTGATACTTGCTAACAACTTAGCCGGGTGTATCAGCAACTTTGCCCATCTAAGCCAGTCACACAGTAAATAATTATACTAGAATATTTCTTTAAAAGCAATAGAAAATTACGAATTTTTTGTTTTTTTTTGAAATTTTTGTGAATTTTTATTATTTTATTCTTTTTTTGTGGACTTTTCTATTAAATTTGAGTTTGTTGTATATCCATTCAAATACATTTGAGGCACTTTACCTTCTATAACTTTCATAGATATTGGTATTACGTTTGAAACTTTTACTGTTTTTGATATGAATGGCAAATTTATTTTTGATGATACTTCTACATATACTCCTATTTCTAAAAGTGCATTATTAATGCCATAGTTTGTAACTTTTGTTTCTATATTGCTTATAACATCTCCAATTAAATTTAGCTTAATAGGAATTTTGGGACCGATATTTGACAAAAAAGCATTTGTTGTGATAGTTCCAATCGGAACTTCATATATTATTCCACTGTTTATTATTTTTTTATCGTAGTTTTCTATAGTATTTTGTGGTAATTCTACTAAATCAACATTTCCTTCTTCTATTGATTTTAAATTTAATTGAATAAGATTAGTTATAGTCGATAACATTCTTGTAACATTAACTGAGTTATACGTTACAAGGGTTACCTCACCACTTTGATTTTTTTCTATATTAAAAAGTTCTTCTTGACTTAAAGTTAAGGCCAATTGTTTAGTAACAGCATTATTTATGACTAATGTTGTTATTTTTTTTGTTTCAGATTCGGCATAATTCATTAATAGTGGTGTTACTTTATAATTCCAATATTTTATTAATAAATAGGACGTCAGAATAGAAAATATAATTATTATCTGCAATAATATTATCTTATTTCTTCTTTTTCTTTTCTTCAGTTTCATATTTTTTCACCAATAAATAATATGCAAAAAAAGAAGTTATATTTTATAGTATAGTAATCACTTTTTCATATAACTCTTTATTAATATCTTCTATCGTCCTTATATTTTTTTCATTTGTGCATTTTATCATATCATAATTATAAATATCGGACAACTCCAAATATGCTTTTTCACTTCTTTTTAAATATTCTACATTGCTTTCAACTTCATCAGGTAATTCGTCTCTATTTTTCTTCAATTCACATGCTTTTTCATACGGTAAATATAGTAATATTATTTTGTCTGGTCTTGGTAATTCATTTATTGTATATTCTAACATATCTATTTTTTTGTATATTTTTTTTCTTTCGTTAGCATTTAATATTAATCCACCTCTATGTGCCATATTAGAAGGAACATATCTATCAATTATTAGATTATATCCATCATCTAGGTATTTATTTATAATTGGAAGATTATATCTTCTATCAGCTGCATAATACATTATTGCTGTTAATGAATCTATATTTCCTCCTCCTTCTTTAAATAAACTATGATTTTGTGTTAATATTTCTTTACATATTTCTGGTTTTCCCAATAAGCAAGATCCTATTATTTTTCCCGTTGGTGTTTCATACATTGGAAATGATATTCTTTTTGTTTTTTTGCCACAATTATTTAACTTTTTTTCCAACAATCTAGATTGCGTTTCTTTTCCAGAACAATCGGTTCCTTCTATTACAATTATTTTTCCTCTCATTTTTTCTACCTCTATATCAGTATAACATATTTTTTCTTTATTATATTAATTTTTACTTATAGTTTACTTTTATCTGTCAAACGCTTTACCCAAAGTGTAACCTACTAATAGCAATGGTATTCCTATTATTAATTCATGAGTTGTGCTTAACTTAGTTAATGTTTGATATGTTAAAGATATGATCGTGCTTATGAAAATTCCTAATATTATATTATATGTTGTATTTTTATAATGGCAAAATAATTTTGATATTAACAGTGACACTATATAAATTCCCAATATTAATCCAAATAAAAATGGTAATATAATATTAAATGAATTCATTACTATTTCTAAATTAGTTATATTTGCAAATAAGGATATTATTATTTGATATATTCCCATAAGAAGTAGCAAAGCTGTTGAAGAAACTCCCGGTACTACGGTACCTATGGCTTCCAATAATCCTCCACAAAAAAAGGTAATATAATCTTTATAATTGTATTTCATAATATATATTTTTTCTCCCGACATAAACATTATTCCTGTAAATAATATGATTGTTACTATTATTATAATATAATTGTTATTTTTTATTTCTTTAGTTATATTTTTAACGGTTCCCAATATTAATCCTATAAAAAATATCATTACCAAAAATTCGCTTTTTTTTATTAGCAACGTTAATATCTTACTAAATATTATTATTGAAAGTATTATTCCTATCATTAATGAAGATAGTATATATATATTTTCTTTAGCATTTTTATTAAAATGAATTATTGCATTTAATCCTTTATCATAAACTTTTAATATTATTGCTAAAAATGCACCAGAAATTCCAGGAAGTATTTTACCTATTCCTATGATGAAACCTTTAAGTATTAATATTAGATAACGTTTCATTTAATCACCTAGTATAGAATATTTGTTTTTTTGATTTGTATTCTTTTAAACATAGTTTAATTATTGTTATATTCAAATTTTTTAATAATTTATTTATGTAATATTTTATTATATTAATTATTTTGAATTACTCTTATTTAAAATAATTATTTTTAACATATAATTATGCTGTATGTGCATAAGTTCGGGAACAAAAATATATATTATTTGAAAAATTTATCTTTTATTTTTTGTAAATTATTATTATAATATTTTTATGTTTTGCATTTTTGCTAATTAAAACTGTCATCACTCGAACCTGAAGGTTGGTTTTTTTGTCAGTTAAATTATAAAACATAAAAAAAAATATTGGCAACGTCCTATTTTTGCTAATACTATCGTCGGCGCTGA
>OLQV01000232.1_pt1 | contig 58849 bp, 39 predicted proteins | sample 1672371 | NCBI WGS metagenome assembly OLQV01 (sample SAMEA3136676, study PRJEB25190) | human gut metagenome
GTTCGTAAGCGTATGTGAAGTCGTTTGGTTCCTCTACCAGACGGATCACTTCTTCTGCCAGTTTCAGACCGCCTTCGCCACCTTTTGCCCATACTTCAGACAGAGCAACGTTAACGCCCAGCTCTTTACATTTTTCTTCAACCAGATCCAGTTCTGCTTTAGTATCGGTCGGGAATGCATTGATGGCAACTACGCATGGCAGTTTGTATACATTCTTGATGTTGCTTACATGTTTTAACAGGTTTGGCATACCTTTTTCCAGAGCTTCCAGGTTTTCTGCATTCAGCTCGGCTTTCGGAACACCGCCGTTGTATTTCAGGGCACGTACAGTTGCTACGATAACTACTGCATCCGGTTTCAGTCCTGCCATACGGCACTTGATATCCAGGAACTTCTCAGCACCCAGGTCAGCACCGAATCCTGCTTCTGTGATCGCATAGTCAGCCAGTTTCAGAGCCATCTTGGTTGCTGTTACGGAGTTACATCCGTGTGCGATGTTGGCGAATGGTCCGCCGTGTACGATAGCCGGTACACCTTCCAGTGTCTGTACCAGGTTTGGTTTCAGGGCATCTTTCAACAGAGCGGTCATGGCACCTTCTGCATGCAGGTCGTGTGCAGTTACCGGCTTCTGTTCTGCCACTTTACCGTATGTATATCCAATGATGATACGTCCCAGACGTTCCTTCAGGTCGTTGATATCGCTTGCCAGACACAGAACTGCCATGATCTCAGATGCTACTGTGATATCGTAGCCGTCTTCTCTCGGCATACCGTTGGTTTTTCCGCCAAGTCCGTCCACTACATTACGCAGCTGACGGTCGTTCATGTCAACACAACGTTTCCATGTGATCTTTCTCGGGTCGATGTTCAGAGCATTGCCCTGGAAGATATGGTTATCGATCATAGCTGCCAGCAGGTTGTTAGCTGCACCGATGGCATGGAAGTCACCGGTAAAGTGCAGGTTGATGTCTTCCATCGGAACTACCTGTGCATATCCGCCGCCGGCTGCTCCACCTTTTACACCGAAAACCGGTCCCAAGGATGGCTCTCTTAAAGCAACCATAACGTTCTTACCCATTCTCTGCATACCGTCTGCCAGACCTACAGTTGTTGTAGTCTTTCCTTCACCGGCCGGTGTCGGGTTGATAGCAGTAACCAGAATCAGTTTACCATCTTTTTTGTCAGATTCTTTCAGCAGATTGTAGTCGATCTTTGCTTTGTACTTTCCGTACTGTTCCAGATATTTGTCATCAATACCTGCTTTTGCTGCGATCTCGGTGATCGGTTTCATTTCGCATTCCTGTGCGATCTCAATGTCTGTTTTGTATCCCATAGTTATTTCTCCTTTCTTCTGACCGGACGTCTGCCCCCGAAACGGAACAAAAAGTGAAGAACGCATCTGTCCCGTAAATAAAAAAACGCAGCAAATGTAATCATGTTCTACATTGCTGCCCAGACGGTCGGCCGATATGAATCCTGGTTTCCTGTGGTTCCTCCACATATCCGTCAGTAGCCAGGATCTTCTTTTTCAGACTTCTTTTAAAGAATAGCATAAATTAGCAAAAAAGTCAAGAATTACGAGAAAAAAACAATCTCTTTTTGTGGATTTTTACTTGATATTTATGAGGAAGAAAGTTATACTTAAACGGTAACATAATTGTTACTGTTCACTGATACTATTTTGCGAGGCGTTTTTCGTGAGCGAAGGTCACAGAAAACCCGAGACATATCTCACGAATTTATGCGATTAGTATGAATTCTGTGCATCGCAAAGTGTGTAATGGTGAGATACCTTGAAAAACAAACGTGATCACTATTAATAAAGAAGAAAGCCGGTGATATTTGTGGAACAGGCAATCAGGGAGGAGATATTTTCCGGATTCTGCAGGACGTATAATCAGGCACAGACAGTGACCTGTGAGTTCACAGAGACGGAAGAAGGACTCGAACTGACCGAAGTGGACTGTGGATATAGACGGTGCATCCATCGGGGCAGCTGTGAAGTGGCCAGGCAGATCCGTCAGATGGAAGAGGATCACAAAAAGGAGTAAAGGGGAAACAAATGGTAAAACTGAATAAGAAAATCAGGAGATATCTGGCTCTGGTTCTATGCCTCAGTATCTTGCTTGTACCTGTAGAGAGTTATGCGGCGAAGAATAATCAGAGCACAAACCAGCGGGTGAGAACCACAACGACAGCAGCAGGCTGGGTGTCCAGCGGCGGCCGATGGTGGTATCGAAATGCAGATGGGAGTTATCCGAAGAGTACCTGGAAACTGATCAACGGTTCATGGTATTACTTTGAATCAGATGGCTGGATGGCGACTGGCTGGAAAAAACTGGGCGGCGAATGGTATTATCTTACATCCAGTGGAGCGATGGCTACCGGATGGGTGAAACTGAATGGGAAATATTATTTCATGAACGGTTCCGGTGTGATGCAGCATGATACCTGGGTGGATAATGGTGTCTACTATGTGAACAGCGATGGTGTCTGGGTGGAAGGAAAGACTTCCCAGAACAGAGTAGAAAGCAGTCGGACAGATTCCGCAGCAGGATGGGTGTCCGGTGGCGGCCGATGGTGGTATCGGGAAGCAGATGGTTCCTATCCGAGAAACAGCTGGAAAGTAATCAATGGTTCCTGGTATTATTTTGACGGTAGTGGCTGGATGGTAACCGGCTGGCTAAAACGCGCAAGCAGCTGGTATTATCTGGAGCCGGGCAACGGTAACATGGTAACGGGCTGGAGAAAAATCGGAAGTACCTGGTATTATCTGAATCCGGGAAATGGCGATATGGCGCAGGGCTGGAAAAAGATTGGGAATGTCTGGTATTATCTGGAGCCGGGAAATGGTGGCATGGCAACGGGCTGGAGAAAAATCGGAAGTACCTGGTATTATCTGAATCCGGGAAATGGCGATATGGCAACGGGCTGGACAACCATTGGAGGAACCCGATATTACATGAATCAGGATGGAGCCATGGTAGAAGGCTGGTCACAGCAAAATGGAACTTGGTATTACCTGAAACCGGGCAGCGGAAACATCGCGACCGGATGGTTAAAACTGGGTGCAACCTGGTATTATCTGGCGAGTGACGGAAAGATGCTGACAGGTTTCCAGAACATCGGCGGATCCAAGTATTATCTGAATACAGGCAGTGGAGCCATGGTAGTAGGCTGGCTGCAACTGGGCAGTGACTGGTATTATATGAACGGCAGCGGTGCCATGCTGACAGGCTGGCAGAAAATCGGAAGTACTTGGTATTATCTGAATCCGACGACCGGTAAGATGGCAACAGGTTGGACAATCGTTGGTGGAAGTAAATATTATATGAACGGCAGCGGTGCCATGCTGACGGACTGGCAGAATATTGACGGTTCAGAGTATTATTTTTACAGCAGTGGAGCCATGGCGGTAAGTACAGTCATCGGCGGTGTTGAAATCGGAGCAGATGGAAAAGCATCGAGAACAGAAAGTCAGGCGATGGGGACTCTGACCAAGTTTTTGAAAACAATGATTCAGCCGGTAGGTAACACCCTGTATGTATGGGGTGGCGGTCATGACGCCTGGACAGACGGAGACGGACTGCGTATCGGTATGAACCCGAAGTGGAAACAGTTCTATAACCAGCAGGGAGCTTCGTATAATTATACGAAACACCGATATGAGTATCAGAATGGTCTGGACTGTTCCGGTCTGGTCAGCTGGGCTGTCTATAATACATATAATACGAAATCAAATCAGAAAGAAACGGCATACAGTTCAACATCTACCGGATTCCCGGCTTATCTGACCAACAAAGGTTTTGGATCGCACGGAAAAGTTTCCGGTGGAACATTTACACCTGGTGACGTGGTAAGTATGACCGGTCATGTGTGGGTTGTTCTTGGCATGTGTTCGGATGGAAGTCTGGTGATCGTTCATGCGACACCACCGGTAGTTCAGATCAGCGGTACGGTCAATACAGCAGGAAGCACGAACAGTGAGGCTGTAAAACTGGCAAAGGCATATATGAAGAAATATTATTCAGATGCAGCCGGCAAATATAATCTGTGTATCGCAAGTAAAGCATATGTGAATAACGTAGACCGTTTCCATTGGTCCTCCAGTAGTATGAGAGATCCGGATGGACTGCGTAATATGACGGCAGCACAGGTACTTGAAAAATTGATTGGACCGCAATAAGAAAAATGTAAAGAAAGGCTGTCGGGAAATAGACAGTTCTAAGTTTGGGAGGGTGTGACTCATACCGAGGCACACCCTCCCAAACTTTTTATCATACAAAGAAAAAAGATGACTGACGACAACCATCTTTCTCTCCATTTATAATGTAGCTCTGCTAACAACTAATTATTAACGACCTTTTTTGAATTAGGGAAACAGTAAATTAACTTTAGTTTCTATGATTTGAGATGAGTTTAGCATTGAGGGGTTGCAGGAAAAATGGTTTTGTGTTAATATGTTAAGGAATGTAAAGAGAATATTTCGTAAATATTACAAGAATATATAACACAATGCAAAACAATAAAAGGAGAAATATATGAAAAAAAGAATCCTTTGTTTAACATTAGGATTAATGCTGACAATTTCACAGGCAGTACCTGCCGGTGCTGCATCTAGAAAAGATCAGCTAAAACAGGATAAGGCAGCAGCACAGAGTCAGCTTGCAGCACAGGAGTCTAAAATCAATAATCTGGAAGACCAGAAACAGACACTTTCCGCTGAGATCGATCAGCTGGATTCTGATCTGGTAAATATTATGGTTGAGATTGAGATTCTGGATGGTGAGTTATCCGATAAAGAAGCGCAGATCGAGCAGACCAAAGCAGATCTGGCAGTGGCAGAAGAAAATAAACAGAAACAGTATGAAGCCATGAAGAAGAGAATCCAGTATCTGTATGAAAAGGGTGGAGATGATGCATGGGCACAGATGCTGTTCCAGGCATCGGACTTTACCAGTCTTCTGAACCAGGCAGAATATGTACAGCAGATGTATGACAGTGACAGAAACAGTCTGGAAGAGTTCAAAGAGACTGTACAGCAGGTAAAAGACCTTGGGGATCAGCTGGACAGTGAGAAAGCAGAACTGGAAGAGATGAACCAGGAGTATCAGAATCGTCAGGCGAGTATGCAGACCCAGCTGGAAGAAAAGAAAGCAACTTCCAGTGATTATGATGCACAGATCGCACAGGCGCAGAACCAGGCTGCACAGTACACGGAACTGATTCGTCAGCAGAATGCTGAGATTCAGAAAATTGAAGAAGAAGAGAAAAAAGCAGCGGAAGAGGCAGCAAGAAAAGCGGCCGAGGAAGCAGCTAAGAAGGCAGCAGCAGAAGAAGCTGCAAAGAAAGCACAGGAAGAAGCAAACAAAAAAGCAGCAGATGAGGCAGCAAAGAAAGCAGCAGAAGCAAGCAAGAAATCTTCCTCCGCTTCCGGCAGTAATACAGGTTCCGGTTCTTCAACGAGCAATAAATCTAATAGCAATACAAGCAGTAACAATGCAAGCAGCAACAATACAGGCAGCAGCTCAAGTGCAGCAACATCCAAGGATAACGGAAGTTCTTCTTCCAATTCATCAGGAAGCTCAGGCAGCAGCGTATCATATAACCCGACAGGACAGTCCGTTGTTAATTACGCATGCCAGTTTGTTGGCAATCCTTATGTATGGGGTGGTACAAGCCTGACAAACGGAGCTGACTGTTCCGGATTTATCATGAGTGTATATGCGAAGTTTGGTGTATCCCTTCCGCATTCTTCCGGAGCCATGGCAGGCTGTGGTCGTGGAGTTTCTTATTCAGAAGCAATGCCTGGTGATATCATCTGCTATGCGGGTCATGTAGCCATCTACATGGGCGGTGGACAGATCGTACATGCAAGTAACGCAAAAGACGGTATCAAGATCAGCGGAAATGCTGCGTACAGACCGATTGTTGCAGTTCGCCGTGTGCTGTAATCAGAACAATAGTAACAATTATGAGAGTCATATCTGAAAAAGATATGGCTCTTTTTTTGTTCAATAATCTATTCCGCTTTAACGTGGTATTTTATTGTAGTTCCGAATTTGACAAAATAAATGATGGAATCAACACAAAAGAACGAATCGTTATAATTAGAATAAAAGAAAGTGAGACAGTCTGTATGCAGACGGAATAGGATACATTGCCGGAAGGAGGCAGATAATGAAGAATCGAAAAAAACGGCTTATGAAGATCGGAGCTGTCATAGCGGTGATTGCAGTTGCAGGAATTGCCGGCGGAGTCGTTATATGCAAGGGTGCCAATCGATTCGAGCTGACAGTAGCCGGGGATCCAATCAGTAAAGAAGAGTATGTGAACTGCATGAATTCCGTGGAATACGACACAAAGATACAGATCCAACAAGATTATGATGCCGTATACGGAACGGATTTCTGGGAAAAGCAATACGACGGACAATACGGCTATGAGATCCTCGCCCGGAATACAGTCGAGCAGTTGAAATACATCCATGCAGTATATGATCTTGCCGAAGAAAACGGAGATGTGGCAGACAGCAGCTACGAGGCTCTGGAAAAACGCTGGAAGGACGGCAATGCAGAGCGGAGTGAGAAAGTAGAAAAAGGCGAAGTGATCTACGGACTGAAGGAGTATACGTTTCAGCTGTATCTGGACTATGAGCTCAGTACTCTGAAAGAAAAATACTGCAACGATACCTCACGGGAGGGTATGCAACTGACGGAAGACGAGGTTCTTCAGCACTACCAGAGTCGCGACTGGATATTTGGAGGCAGTGAAGAGAACGCTGACCTGGAAACAGCAAGAATAGCAGTCGAAAGAGAACTGCGTGAACAGAAATACGACGATATGATCACGCAGCGTGAAAACGGTTCTCAGGTGGAAGGGAACATGAAAGATGTGAACCGGTACACCTTGAAGAATATACAATAATGGAAGGAGAAAAGGTATGAAGAAAAGATGGATGAGCGGTACGTTAGCACTTCTGCTTGCAGGAACAACAGTCGCATCAATGATGCCTGCAGTATCTGTTAAGGCTGAGGGAAATACCGCAAATGGAACAACATATTATGTTGATTCCCAAAGGGGAGACGATAGCAATGATGGAACAGCAGAAAACAAGGCGTTCCGGACACTTGGCAAAGTAAATGAGCTTAACCTTGAGCCGGGAGACACAGTTCTTCTGAAAAAGGGATCTGTGTTTGAGGATCAGGCTCTTACGTTTACAAAAGAGGACAGCGGTACTGCAGAAGCACCGGTGAAGATATCTACTTATGGAGAGGGAGATAGACCAAAGATTAATACAAATGGTCATGGACAGTGGGAGCTGAACTATGGTACTCGTCTGGACAATGTGAACCATAAATGGAAAGGTACTGTATCCTCCAGTATCCTGATTGAAGATACAGAGTATATTGAGATCGATGGTCTGGAGCTGACAAATGACAGAAAGAGTTCCACAGATGCTGAAACAGGTAAAGCGTATAATGACGCATACGCAATGGACAGAACCGGTGTTGCCGGAGTTGCAAAGGATAATGGAACAGTAGATCATATCGTATTGAATGATCTTTATATCCATGATGTAACAGGAAACGTTTATAACAAGCATATGACAAACGGTGGTATCTATTTCATCGTTGCAAAGCCAACGAATGAAGGCGAAACAGGAATTGCAAGATATAATGATGTCCAGATTAGAAACTGTTCTTTGAATAAGGTAAACCGTTGGGGAATTGCAGTTGGATATACCTATCAGTGGAGACAATTCGAAACAGCTGAACTTCCGGATGCAATGATGGCAAAATATGGTTCCTCCAATGTTGTGATCGAGAACAACTACCTGAACCATGTGGGTGGAGATGCCATCACAACCATGTATCTGGACAGACCGATGGTTCAGTACAATGTGTCAGAGAACGCAGCAGAGCAGATCAATTTCCAAGACTACTCAAAGAATCAGCCAAGTCTGGATGCAAATGGTAATGTAACCGGTACACAGGGCGTTGGTGCAGGACGAGTGGCAGCAGGTATCTGGCCATGGAAGTGTAAAAATGCAATCTTCCAGTACAATGAGTGCTTCAGAACATTAAACGCCTCCAATGGTAACGGCGATGGACAGCCTTGGGATGCTGACTATGGTGATGGAACAAACTATCAGTACAACTACAGCCATGGAAATACAGCAAGTACGATCATGTTCTGTTATGATAATTCTGTTAACAATACATTCCGTTACAATATCAGCCAAAATGAAGATATGGGGCCTTTGGATCCAGCTCAAAATAGTGGAAACTGCCAGGTTTACAACAATACATTCTATATCAAAGCAGGTCTCACATCTATTTGGAGTACAGCTCATAGCAATAATGGTCCGGTAAATATGGAAAATAATATTTTCTATTTTGCGGGTAATAAACCAGCGAAAACAGGAAACAGTTGGAATCCTAGCGGAAATAAAACTTATAGCAACAACTTATATTATAATGTAGAGACTTATCCGGACGATGCAGCGGCTGTAAAAGTAGACGCAGGAACACAGGTACTTGTGGATGCAGGTTCTGGTCCGGATTCTGTAGCAGCAGACAAAGCAGCAAGAAAACACGAAAATCCAACTGAAAAAACAGTATTTGATGGATACAAACTTGCAGAAAACTCTCCTGCAATCAATAAAGGTAAAGTAGTGGTTGACAGAAATGGTTATACGATCGATCACGACTTCTTCGGACATGCGATCACAGCAGTACCGGAAATCGGAGCAGCAGAAAGTGATGCAGTAGCAGCACTTGTACTGAGATCCAATGTGTATACTGTTTCCGGAACAAACGTAAGTGACCTTCCGAAAAATACAACAGTAGAGGATTTCCTTAATAATGTCATTGTAGATACAGGTGTTACAATTACTATTAAAGAGGGTGAGACAGAACTTACAGGAACTGACATCGTAAAAGGAGGAGCAACGATCACTCTTTCTTATGAAGGAATGGAAAGTGTAACTTACACTGTGGTTGCAAGTTCGGATAAAGAACTGAAGGGATGTTTCTACGAAGTGAAGGGAACAGAGGTACGTGTTCCTTACACAGAGAAAAACCCGACAACAGTAAAGGAAATGAAAGCAAACGTTACTGTAGCGGATACAGCAACAGTATCCGTATTAAACGGTGGAGCAGAACTGGCAGATAGCGATGCAGTTGCAGCCGGAATGACACTTCGCATCACTGCGGAAGACGGCACAACAAATGATTTTGCGATCACACAGAAAAACGAATACAACTGGACGTTTGATTTTGTAAGAGGACAGCAGGGAAATGTATGGTTCGGACAGATAAAGGACAGCTCCAGCGACTGGACCAATATGACAACCATCGATTCGGACGGATGGCCAAACTGGGCGACTCATACATATTATGGTCCTGGTATTGATGCACCACAGGGCACAAATACAACAACTAATGCCAATGTTCATGGTCTGCTTTCAGCACCGCCGAGCACAGATATCTCTACAGCAATGGCATATAGAGTACCAAAGAGCGGAACCGTATCATTCAAAATCAGAGATGGCGAGCCCTATCTTCGCCAGGATGGAAATAAAAATGGAACAGTTACCTTGAGTCTTTATGTGAATGGTGAAGAGAAGAAGAGCTTAACACTTGAAACCAGTAGACAGAAAGTTGGTAACTGGGAACAGCCTGAAGAAATCGCAGTAAGCCGTGGAGATATGATTCGTGTGGTAACTAAGTGTAATGGTAACCCAAGCAAACCATCCGTTCACGTTACCCCGATCATCACTTATGTAGATAAAGCTGCAGCAGATACAGAAGCACCGACAGCACCAACAGAGGTAACAGCAACAGATATTACAACAACAACAGCAAAAGTTAACTGGACAGCATCTACAGATAATGTAGGCGTGGCAGGATACAATGTATACGTAAATGATTCTGAAACTCCTGTAAACGGCGAGACACTTGTAACAGGAACAGAATATGCACTGGAAAGTCTTACAGCAGGAACAGAATATAAAGTAACTGTAAAAGCAGTTGATGCAGCCGGTAATGTTTCAGAAGGAGCTGTATATACATTTACAACAAAAAATGCGGCAGATACAGAAGCACCATCAGCACCGACAAATGTAGTAGTAACAGATGTTACAACAACAACAGCAAAAGTTACCTGGAGCGAAGCAACAGACAATGTAGCGGTAGTTGGATATAACGTATACTTAAATGAGAAAAAAATAAATGAAACACTTATATCAACTACCGAATATGATTTAACTGCTCTTACAGAAGAGACAAATTATTCAGTAAAAGTAACTGCGGTGGATGCAGCAGAAAATGAATCTGAGAGATCTGAAGCAGCTACATTTACAACACCAAAAACACAGGATACCGAAGCACCATCTGTACCGGCAGGTGTAGCAGCATCAGACGTGACACAGACAGGAGCAAAGATTACCTGGACAGCATCTACAGATAATGTAGGAGTAGCCGGATATAACGTATATCTGGGTGAATCCAAAGTAAACACTTCCCCTGTAACGGTTACAGAATATGATTTAACCGGACTTACAGCAAATACAGAATATACAGTAACAGTAAGTGCAGTGGATGCAGCAGGAAACGAATCCGCAAGATCTGAAGCAGCTACATTTACAACATTAGAGGCGGAAGAAGAGAAAGATAATGAAGCACCATCTGTACCGGCAGGTGTAACAGCATCAGACGTGACACAGACAGGAGCAAAGATTACCTGGACAGCATCTGCAGATAATGTAGGAGTAGCCGGATATAATGTATATGTAGATGAAACAAAAGTAAATACGGACAAGCTGGTGGAAGGTTTAGAACTTGAACTGACAGGCCTTGCTCCGGAGACAGAATACACAGTAACCGTAAGTGCAGTGGATGCAGCTGGAAATGAATCAGGAAGATCTGCAGCCTTCACATTTACAACACTTAAAAACGAGGAGCCTGCCCCGGAAAAACCATCCGCTCCTACGAATGTAAAAGTATCTGAAATTACACATACCACAGCAATTGTTACCTGGGAACCGGCTGCGGAAAGAGCGATGGCACCTGGATACAATGTATATCTGGATGATAAAAAACAGAATGAATTGCCTATAGAAGGAACAGAGTACAAGTTGACTGGCCTTAAGGTAGGAACCAGATACAATGTAGCCGTAACAGTAGTAGATGTAGATGGAATAGAATCTGACATAACAGAAGAAGTAGAAGATACATTTATAACAAAGGCAGATAAAGAAAAACTGCAGGAAACTGCAAAAGATGCAGACAAAGCTCTGGAGAACAAAGATAAATACACAGAGGAATCTCTGAAAAATCTGGAGGAAGTCTACAAAAAGTATCAGGAAGTACTGAATGGTGACAATGTAACTCAGGAAGAGGTAGAAAAAGCAAATGCCGAAATCAAAAAAGCTTTCGATGAACTGAAAGCAAAAGACGATGGCAAGAAGGATGACGGCAAAAAAGACGACGGAAAACAGGATGATGGAAAACAGGACGATGGAAAGAAGGAAGATCCAAAGAAAGATCCGACTCCTACTCCGGGACCTGTAACACCAACCCCAACTACAACACCAACCCCAACCACGAGTACTACACCACAGTCAGGCGCAAAACCTGCAGCACCTTCCGGAAGCACTAACACAGGCAACACAAATGCAGGTGGAACAACCACAGGCAGCACATCTACAGCCAGAGCTGCAAAAACAGGTGATACAGCCAATGCAGCAGCCTGGTTATTTACCCTGGCAGCATCTGCGGTTGCAGGAACTGTTGTTGTAAAACGTAAAAGAGAGGATTAAGAATGTCCCACTCTTGAAGGATAAAAATAAGTAATTAAAACAGACAGGAATCAGAAAACTCTGATTCCTGTCTGTAACATCCAACAAAAAGGAGAAAAAAATGAGGAAAAAGACCCTTTCAGCATTTCTGGGATTGGTTCTTGGCGCTTCTACCATATTAGGCTCTATCGGTGCAAATCCTGTACCGGTATCCGCAGGAACGGATGGAATAACCGACAGCGAATGCACAACCACCGGAACTGCAGAACCGGCATCAGACGAAGTTGTACCGGACGCGAACCAGTACAAATATCAGAAAGATGAACTGGCAGCATTCTGCCATTTCGGACCGAATACATTTAATGAAATTGAGTGGGGAGAACATTACGGAAACAAAGCACCGAACGAAATCTTTACATTGAAAGATAACTTTGATGCAGACACACTGGTAAGCACATTAAAGAATGCAGGATTTAAGAAAATTATTGTAACAGCAAAACATCACGATGGTTTCTGTATCTGGCCGAGTGCATATACAGACTATGATGCAGAGGCAGCAGGGTATAAAGGAGATATTCTTGAGGAGATATCTACTGCGTGTACAAACTATAATATGGACATGGGACTTTACCTGTCTCCATGGGATATTCATGAGCCATCTTACGGATATTATGATGCCAATGGAAAACCGACAAGCAAGGAAAATGACGTATTAGATTATAATGAATATTATAACAATCAGTTAGAAGAAATTCTTGGAAATCCAAAGTACGGCAATAACGGACATTTTGTTGAAGTATGGATGGATGGAGCCAAAGGAAGCGGTGCCAATGCACAGGACTATGAGTTTACAAAATGGTTTGATACAATCCAGAAACGCCAGGGAAAAAAGGCAGGCAAGGATGCTGACTGTATGTTGTTCGGAGCTCAGGCATATACAACCGTTCGCTGGATCGGAAATGAAGACGGTGTGGCTTTTGAGGATACCTGGGCAAAGTCAAATGTCAATTATGACAATAATACTATTGATAGCAATGGAAGTACACCTTATTCCAAAGGATATGAAAATGGTAATAAATGGACAGTTCCGGAGTGTGACGGACGTATTACATCCGGATGGTTCTGGGGAACCCAAAAATGTACTCCAAAGACAGTTGCACAGCTTGCAAACATGTATTTTGATTCTGTAGGACACAATGCAACTATGCTTCTGAATGTACCGCCAAACAACAAAGGTACAGTAGATCAGCCGATCCTGAACAGAATAAGAGAATTCGGTCAGAATGTGGAAGAGTCTTTCAGAACCAATCTGGCAAAAGCAGAAGGAACCACAATTGTAGCATCTAATGTTCGTGGAAACGATGCTGCATTCAAACCGGGAAATGTAGTAGATGGAAATGATGCCACATATTGGACAACAAATGATGGTACAACAAGCGGAAGTCTGACCATTAAATGGAATACAGCGAAGAAGTTTGATGTGGTTTCTATCGAAGAAGCAATTCAGAAGGGACAGCACATCAACAGTTATAAAGTTGAGTACAAAGCATCTGACGATGCACAGTGGCAGACACTGAAAAGTGGAGTAACTGTTGGTGCAAAGAGACTGGTTAGAACTGCACCGGTAGCAGCAACTCAGGTTAAGATCACAGTAGGAACAACCGATGGAAAAGTTCCGATGTTAAGTGAAGTTGGTGTATACAAAGCAAGTGAAGGATTCCAGCTGGCAGGAGCAGCGCCGGAAGGTATGGTAACAACCAGCGTTAATGATAATAGTTTTACATTCAGTACAGGTTGGAATCCACAGACAGGAAGCCAGTATATCAACGGACAGAATACCTGGTCCGATAGAGCTGGCGCAAACTTTACTTATAAGTTCCACGGAACAAAAGTATACCTGATGGGAACAACAGACCCGGGTCATGGTGCCGCTGATGTTTATATTGATGATCAGTTGGTAGAAACGATCAATACACATGCGGAAAGCAGATCTACAGGAGCAAAGATCTTTGTATCCGATGATCTGGAAGATGACAATCACACATTAAAGCTTGTAGCAAAAACAAATGCAGCAATCGGTGTGGAAGCAGCTTACGTGATCAACAACGGTGGCGTTGGAATGATTGAACTTGAGAACTCTGCATACACAATGAATGAAGAGTCTTCACTGGATGTAAAAATCAAACGTGTAGGTGGAACAAAAGGAACAATCACAGCTAAGATTCAGCCTAACCCGGGAAGTGCAATTCAGGATGATTTTAATACAGAATTAGCTCCGGTAGTTACTCTGAATGATGGAGAAGCTGAAGTAACTGTTAAAGCAGCAGAGACAAGACGTAATACGAACATGACCGGCGATCGTGTATTTTCTATCGAACTGACAGAGAAAACACCGGACAATGCAATCATTGGTTTCAACAGTTCTGCAAGAATCACAATCAAAGATGCAGATGGTATTACAAAAGAAAAACTGAACACTTTAATTACTCAGTCTCCTGACAAAGCACAGGAAAATCTGTACATGGAAAAAGGCTGGAGTGCATATGCAGAAGCACTGGAAGCAGCAAGAGCAGTTGTCAAAAACGAAGAAGCAACAGAAGCAACTATCAGAAATGCATACATAGCATTGGAAAATGCAAAGAAAGCACTTGTAGCACGTGAAAAGTATACAGAAACTGACAGATTCAAATTCCCATGGAAACCGGGAACAAGCGCTAAGCTGGAAGCAGAATTTGCGACAGAGTTAAATAATAGCAATGATGAAGATTCGGATAAGGATTGGCCGATGAGGATTGCGGATAACAACGATGCAAGCAATGGAAAATTTGTCACAGATATGGCATTCAGGGATGTTCTGAAATATGCTTATCATGCAGACAAAGCAGGCACCTATCATGTGGTTATGAGATATCGCAGTGGATCCGCTGAAAATGCCAAAAATGGTATTAAGATAACAGAAGAAACTGGAAAGATCGCAGAAAAAACAGTTGTAGTTAACCCGTCCAAAGAGAATGGAAACGTTGTTTTCGGAACTGTAGAGTTTGATATTGAAGTAGTAACACCCGGAGATGGAATGATTTCTATTACAGCCCCGGATACCAATAAGGGTCCTGGAATTGACTACTTCATCATCAGCCCGCGGAATGTTACGCTGGGATCTTTTGACATCACAGCTACAGCAGGTGAAGGCGGAACCATCACAGCAGATGGCCTTGCAGAAGGCAAAGTAACTGTTACAGAAGATGAAAGTGTAACATTTACGATTGCACCAAAAGCCGGATATGAGATTGCAGACGTAAAAGTGGATGGAACATCGGTAGGAAAGAAAACTACTTATACATTCGATCGCGTAGATAGCACTCATACAATCGAAGCAACATTTGCATTTACGAACTATACAGCAGAAAATCCATTTGGATTCCCGGGAGAAAAGGGAGAGACCAAGACCCTGGAAGCAGAGCATGCTACAGAACTGATCAATAGCAACGATTCAGATTCGGATCCGGATTGGCCGCTTACTATTACTTCTGAAGACTGGGCAAGTAATGGGAAATTCCTGAACTGTATGGCATACAAAGATTATGCAAAATATGCTTACACAGCAGTAGTTCCCGGAACCTACACAGTAACAGGTACTTACCGTGCCGGAGCGTTAAACAAACTTGCGATTTCTGAAGCGGACAATAAGATTGAAGCAGCTCAGGTTGATTGCCCGTCAACTAAAGAAGGCAACGCACTTACTGTGAAGACATTCACGCTGGATATCAAAGTGACAACAGAAGGAGCAGGAACCCTGATCCTTACAGCACCGGATACAAACAAAGCGCCACAGCTGGACAAACTGGATATCGTGCTGAAGAGAACTGCAGACGAAGCAGATCTTACAGAACTGAAGGAGGTACTTAAAACTGCAAGAGAAAAACTTGCAGAGGAAAATGCATATACACCAGTATCCAGGGGAGAACTTGAAACTGCAGTAAATGCAGCTCAGGAAGTTTATGATAAAGCAGGCGTTACCCAGGATGAAGTAAATACTGCAAAAGCAAATGTAGAAGCTAAGATTGCTGCACTGGTAAAGAAAGCAGATAAATCTGCACTGATCAATGCAATTAAACTTGCAAATGTCAAAACAACGCAAGAGGACAAATACACAGCTGAATCCAGAGAAGTTCTTAAACAGGTGATAGATGCAGCAGCTGAGGTAGTGAATGACGAAAATGCGACACAGGAAATGGTAGATGTTCAGACAGCCGCTGTAAAAGATGCCGAAGCTAAATTAGTAGCAATCAAAGTACCGGTTAACAAATCAGGACTGGAAACTCTTGTTTATCAGGCAAAAGAGACTGTGAAAGAGACAGAAACCTATACCGTAGAATCTCTGCAGGCTCTTCAGGCAGCCATTGAAGCAGCTCAGGCAGTACTGGATGATCCAGCAGCAACACAGGAAGAAGTAAATGCTCAGACTGATGCATTAAATGCTGCAATTGCTGCATTAGTTGAAAAACCAGTAGTCGACAAAACAGAACTGCAGACAGCAGTTGCTGATGCAAATAAATTTGCAGCAAGCGATGAAAACAAAGAGAAATATACAGAAGATTCCTGGAAAACTCTTGAGGAAGCCATTACGGTAGCACAGGCCGTTCTGAATAAACCGGAAGCAACACAGGAAGAAGTAAACGATGCTTTAAAAGCTTTAACAGATGCAAAAGAAAATCTGAAAACAAAAGAACCTTCTGTTGAAAAACCGGGGAAAGCTGAACTTGAAGAAACTGTGAATGATGCGAATGCATTTGTTAAAGGATTAGAAAATCCGGAAATGTATACGGAAGAGTCTTTGAATGCCCTTAAAGAAGCAATTGCAATGGCAGAGGAAGTGCTGGCTTCTGAAACTGCAACACAGGATGAAATTAATGCTGCAATGCGAAGAGTAAAAGAAGCAAAAGAAAACCTGGCACAGAAGAAACCGGCAGTTGCTACAGAAGCTCTTGAGAATGCTATTGCAAATGCAAGAGAACTTGCTAAAGACACAGCAACTTATACAGAAGAGTCTCTGGCAGCTCTTAATGCAGCTGTCGACGCAGCACAGAAAGTACTTGAGGATGCAAACGCAACACAGGAAACTGTAGATAAACAGACAGAAGCTGTAGAAGCAGCAATAAAAGCACTTGTAAAAATCAAAGTATCGGCTGAAACAGATAAACTTAAAGAAGCTGTAAAAGAAGCTGAGGAACTTGTAAAAGACACAGAGAAATATTCCGAAGAATCCCGGAATGCTCTTACAGATGCAATTGCATTAGCACAGGAGGTACTTGAGGATACAAACGCAACACAGGAAACTGTGGATAAAGCGCTGGAAGCTGTAAATGCAGCAAAAGAAGCTCTGGTAGAGGTAGGAAATCTGAGAAATGTTGTTGATGAAGCAGCAAAACTGACAGGCGAAACCAATAAGTACACCGAAGATTCTGTGAAAGCTCTCCAGGCAGCCATTGACGAAGCCAAGAAAGTACTTGGTAATCCGAAAGCAACTAAGGATGAAGTGGCTACTGCTTTAAATGCTGTAAACAAGGCAAAAGAAGAACTGAAAGTAAAAGAAGCAGATAAGAAAGACGAAGAACCTAAAAAAGAAGAACCTAAGAAAGATCCAACCAACGAGAACATCAACAACGGTTCCACAAATGGGGGCACTAACAATGGAACTTCCAACACAGGTTCCGGAAACAATGGAAGCACCACTACACCATCCGGAACAAAAACTGTAAGCGGAAACAATAACTCCGTAAAAGCAGCCAAAACCGGAGATACAACCAATGTAGTCGGACTGGTAGTTCTTTGCCTGGCAGCCGGAGTTGTTATGGTTATGGTGAAGAAAAAAAGAGCTCACTAATTAGGATTAGAAAGCCTGTAGCTGCCAGGATACTACGCAGTTACGATAATTTCTTAAGCAGGCGTTAACAGATCGTCTCGGATGCGGAACTCAGATGCGCATCCGAACGGTCTTGGATTAGTTGGCAAATAGAAAAGAGATGGAGTAAACATGTTTGCATTTATAATTATTTTAACAACCATGATATTTTTGGCTTGTGCTTTTGGAGCTTTCTGTTTGTGCAAAGAATCCATTAACTGGAGAAGCGAACAGATGGGGTATGATCTGGAAGAGAGTCTGAAAAGCCAAAAGAAAAAGAATGCAGGTATGCCGGAAATGGAATATACAGGCAGCAAGGCATAAAAATAACGCCATCGGATATCCGGTGGCGTTATTTTTATGCAATTAACAGAACCTGCGAAATCATACTTTAGAATATCAAAATGCCATTATCGAAGGGAATATTATTGACTTCGATAATGGCATTGAATCGTTAACTAAATTGCCTTCCTGTACTGGGATGGTGCCTCATTGATGATATTCATAAACACCTTCGAGTAATGCTGGGAGTCTGTAAAACCTACCTGCAGAGCAATCTCCGTCAGCGTCAGACTGGTAGTCTGCATAAGCTGGATGGAGCGGTTGATGCGGTAAATATTAATATAGTTTGATAATGTCACTCCCATATAGCTTTTGAAAAGCTTACTCAGATAGCGGACAGAGATCTGTAATTGCTGAGCGATATCTTCCTGTAAGATCTTGGTATTATAGTGTTCATGAATATAATTCAGTGCATAAGCTACGTAACTGTTCTTCAGCTTGGGATCAGCGTATTCCTGTACCGGATTCGTATGATCGAGAATATAGAGCATCAGATTCATCATGGAAACATTAAGATTGGCAGCTGTAAACATACTTTCATAAGAAGCATGCAAGTCAATAAGCTTCTGAAGATGATCGTCAATCACAGCATCCGATCTGAGCCTGTAGTAAAAATGCGAAGAAAACAGTATGGCATGAAGAAGGGTAATCGGGAAAATCCCGTCATCTTCAAGCACAACAGTGGAAAACATATTCGGATCAAAATGAATATGCTGGAATTCGCAGTCTGAGGTATCATTCAAATAAAAGGAATGTACCACATCCGGCAGGATCATAATAAAATCACCTTCCGTGCAATGAAGGGTCTCCGATTGAATATCCATATAGCATTCTCCGGAAAGTATCCGATAGATCTCAATGTTCGTATGCATATGTCGAATAAAGTTATAACCTGCTTTTCGATATTCGACAATCGCTCCGGTTAGAATCGAATCCGATAGTGTGATCTGGGCGGAGACTTCAGTTTTCCGTCGTGCGGAAGAAGAATCGGATGAAACCGAATGTGTAGCTGGTGTGTTTATAACGTTTTTTTTATTCATTATCTGCAAGCCTCCAAGTGTAAGTAAAGTCAATTTCTCACTATAAATTATTATAACAGAAAAAAGTAAAAATGCATAGAATAATAGAAAAAAATATGTTTAATTTTGGGCGGATTTGTAAAATAATTGAGCTTCCAAAAAGTAAAAAATTGCATAATATGGAAGTTCACACTGATAAAGCAAGAAAGCACTGGTGAATATGACGAAACGGATATACACAGGTTAATCTTCGCTGGTGATATTCCGCAAGACGCTTTTTGTGAGCGAAGATCAAAGAAAAGCTGAGACATATCGCTAGAGCTTGTCTGAAAAATCATTTCCGCAATCTGCAAGCCCCACTTTGCGGGAGATTTTACCCTCATTCGGTTGCCGTAGCCCGCTACGCCGCCCTCATTCGGATAAAATCTCCCACAAACTGGGACTCGCAGCTCACGAAAAGCCTTTTTCAAACACGCTCTAGAGAGTGTTACTGAGAAGGTCGAGAACAGTAATGCATCTGGGTAAAAATCTGGTAAGGAAAGAACTGTGAAGAGGAAGAAACTGAACAATTACATGAAAAAGATAAAAAATTTCTCGACATCAGAGAAAAATATGAGAAAATATGTACAATAAGAAAATCAAGAATTGACAATGAAACGGAATAAAGTTTATACTATCGAAAGTTAGAAAGGACTAATAAGAGGTTAATAAATGAAATTAAAAAAAGTATTGCTGGTCTGTCTGATTCCTGCATTTGTCATCAGCGGATGTGGGAAAACAACGAAAGATGAGACAGAAAATATAACGAAACAGGAAATCACTGCAGAAGAATCTGCGCAGGATGAGCAGGAGACGGGAAACACAGAAACGGAAGCATCCGGCAAAGATCCGAACGAGAAAACAGAAGAAGCGTCCAGGGATCTCTTTGCCATGGATACCTATATGACACTGACTGCATATGGGGAGCATGCTCAGGAGGCAGTTGACAAGGCGGCAGAGAGAGTGGAAGCTCTTGATGCCCTTCTCTCCACCGGAGACGAGAACAGTGAGATTTATCAGCTGAATCAGAAAGGAGAGGCAACACTTTCTAAAGATGGTGGATATCTGGTGGAACGGGCGCTGGAGTTGTATGACAAGACAGAAGGAGCCTTTGATATTGCGATTTACCCGGTGATGCAGGCATGGGGATTTCCGACGCAGGAGTATCATGTGCCGGATGATGCGACACTGAAAGAAAAGCTGATCCTTGCCGATGCGTCCAAAGTGAATTACGACAAAGACACAAGAAAAATCTCTTTTGACCGGGATGGCATGGAGATCGATCTGGGTGGGATCGCAAAGGGATATACCTCTGCTCAGATCATGCAGATCTATCAGGACTGCGGTGTGACAAGCGGGCTTGTAAACCTCGGTGGAAACGTACAGGCACTGGGATGTAAAACAGATGGCAACAAATGGAAAGTAGCGATCCAGAGTCCGGATGATACGAAAGATTATCTCGGTATTTTGGAGATTGAAAATCAGGCGGTGATCACATCCGGTGGTTACGAACGTTATTTTGAGGAAGATGGCGTGACATATCATCATATTATTGATCCGGCTACCGGATATCCGGCAGACAATGGGCTGATCTCTGTAACGATCGTCAGCGATGACGGAACTCTGGCAGATGGGCTTTCCACTTCTTTATTTATCATGGGAGAAGAGAAAGCGGCACAGTTCTGGAAGGAAAACAGTGAGAAATTTGAGACGATCATGGAAACTGCAGATGGAAAGCTGTATGTGACAGAAGGAATCGGCGACAGTCTGACTACGGATATGGATGTGACAGTGATTCATAAATAAAAGCTATGCGAAAATCCTTAAACATTCAAGTACAAATGTGATCACAGAAGACGTTTAGATGCATTTTGGCTCGCCACCGGGAAGCCGCTGAACAGTTACAAAGTCAGTACATAAAAATACTCGAAAACAAAGGAGAGAAAGCAGATGGACATCAGAGAAATGCTGGAAAAATGCAAACCCTTTGCCCCGGTTGTTTCCGCTGCGGTTGTGGCAGCATGTGTGGCAGGATCTTTATATGGATATAAAGTACCGGTTTACGAGACGAAAGCGTCTGTGGAGGATACACAGGAGCAGGAGGATGAAGTACCGGTGGTAAAGACCAGCACGGAAGAAGAAACAAAAGAGGATGAAGCGGCAGAAGAAGAGGAACAGGCAAAGGGTTCCTTTGATCTGGAAGATGGTGTGTATCAGGGGAGTGGAACCGGATATCGGGGAAATATCACGGTAGCGGTTACGATCAAAGACAAACAGATCACATCCATCGAGATTTTGAGTGCTTCTGATGATGAACCGTTTTTCGGACGGGCGAAAGGTCTGATCGATCAGATTATTAAAAAGCAGAGTACAAAGGTAGATACGGTATCCGGTGCGACCTATAGTTCCAAAGGAATCATCAGTGCGGTGAAAAATGCACTGACCGGAGAAAAAGACAGTGGTACGACGGGTTCTTCACAGGAGGGAACTTCCGCAAGTCAGAGCCAGTCAACACCGGAAGCAGCAGGAAGCGTACAGGAACCGTCAGCTTATAAAGATGGAACCTATTATGGAACCGGAACAGGATTTGCCGGAAATCTGAAGGTAGAAGTTGTGATCAACGGTGGAAAGATCAGTAATATTCAGATCGTGGAGACCAATGATGGAAGTGAATATATCCAGAAGGCTTCCGGGGTGATCAATCGGATCCTGGGTGCACAGAGTACTAATGGTATTGATACGGTATCCGGTGCAACCTTCAGTTCCAACGGAATCATTAAGGCGGTGCGGAATGCACTGAGCCAGGCAGCAGCGACAGAGAGTGTAGCTGCGGAAAACAGAGGTAGCACCGGTTCTGATGGAACAAATACGGAAAACAAAGAAAATACAGAGAATAATACAACAGCGGTTAATGGAACACTCCCGTATAACGAGGGCGTCTACTATGGAACCGCAGAAGGATATAACGGAGATATCACCGTTGCTGTTGTGATCCAGGAAAAGACTCTGAAGGCAGTTCTGGTTATCGGAGAAGAGGATGACGATGCTTTCTTCGGCCGTGCCATGGATGTGGTCACACAGATGATGAAAAAACAGAGTACAGAGGTAGATACCGTATCCGGTGCTACTTATAGTTCTAAGGGACTGATCCAGGCGGTAAAGAATGCGCTGGAAGAAGCAAAACGTGTCACTAACGGAGAGACAGACACCGATGATGATAACAATGTAGTACAGCTGAATACAGAGGAAGTAGAAAAAGCAATCGATGCGGTCAACGAACTGAACGGCAGTGACTATACTTCTGCAAGCTGGGCAGTTGTAAAGGTTCGTCTGAAGGATGCCAGAAAGGTACTGAAAAACGCGACAGAACAGACGCAACTTGATGAGGCGGCAGTGCAGTTAAATCAGGCAGTCACAGAATTGCAGATTTCGGATGGAACAAATGACGATCCGGAACCGGATCTTCCACCGGAAAGTACTTACATAGATGGTGTATATCCGGTAACTGTACTTTGTCTGCCGGATGCGGATATGGATTTTGAAGCATATAATCTGTTTGCACAGGTGACGATTCAAGATGATAAGATTATAAAAATTGATAATGTGTATGGAGACGGAGGATCCGGTAATGACAGCTACATTAATAAAGCGGTCAACGGAACATCCAGCAAGACGGGTGTGGTAAAACAGATTACGGAAAAAGGTAATCTGGATGGCATCGATACGGTATCCAGAGCGACCTGTACATCCCAGGCAATTATCGATGCATGCCAGCAGGCATTAAATAACGCAAAGAGGCAGTAAGAAACAAGAAAGAAAAGAGAACAGACAATGGGAGAATTTTTGACCAGAGCGATCAGTGTGGTGGCTGTCGTTGTCTGCCTGAACGGATATAACACGGTACTCGACAAAAGAGAACAGGCAGAAGAACAGATCAGAAAGCAGCAGGCGGAACTGGAACAGTCAGCCAATGCAGCAAAGGAAGGCACAATCACAGACGGTGCTTATAAAGACGGAACCTATACTGGAGAAGCACAGGGATTTGGCGGACCGGTGGATGTGGAAGTGATTGTTGAGAATGGAATGATTTCTGAGATTAATATCACATCGGCGGAAAAAGAGGATGGCGCTTATCTTTCTATGGCAGAGGATATTATTCCGACAATCCTTGAAGCACAGAGTGCAGAGGTAGATACCATCAGCGGCGCAACCTTCAGTTCCACCGGTATCAAAGAAGCGGTGGCACAGGCACTGGAAGAAGCAGCAAACCAGGAGGATTAAGGCAGCAATTATGGATATACATAATCTAACAGCGAAAGAAAGAAAAAAAATACATACCTGGCTGCGGGCATTGATTCAGCTTCTTTATTTTATATTTATTCCATCTGTCTATACCGCAGCATTTGCGGGGGTAAAATACATTTTTACCCAGATAGGAGCAGGTGAGAAGGTTGCTATGACATCGTTTGTGACGGTGCTTCTGGTGATTTGTCTCTACACTATGGTATTTGGCAGATTCTTCTGCGGGTTTGCCTGCGCGTTTGGCGCGTTTGGAGACGCACTGCATGCGCTGTATACAAAAGCATGCAAAAAACGGAAAAAGAAACCGGTGAAGATTCCGGAAAAGGCAGTCGGGATTTTAGGTTATATGAAATATTTGGTACTGTTGCTGATTGTCCTTCTGTGTTATTCTGGAGTATATGGAAAAGCGCAGGGAACCAGCCCGTGGGATGTATTTTCCATGATCCATGCAGGAAACTTCCGTCTGGGAGGCTATGGGATCGGCCTTGTGATCCTGCTCTTTCTGATGGCTGGCATGTGTGTACAGGAAAGGTTTTTCTGCCGGTTCTTCTGCCCCATGGGAGCAGTATTTTCCCTGCTTCCGGTACTGCCGTTTTTCTCCCTTCACAGAACGAGAGAAAACTGCAGAAAAGGATGTAAAGCATGTACGAAGACCTGCCCGTCTCAGATCGGCCTTCCGTCGGATGGTGACTGGGCTGTCAGCGGTGATTGCTTCCAGTGTCAGAAGTGTATCGATATCTGTCCACAGAAGCACATTCACTGCGGAATCCGGAAGCTCAAAGGAAATGAGTTCTGGTTTACGATTCTGCGTGCACTGATCCTGCTTGGGATCTGTCTGTGGCTGGGACTGTAAGATCTGCGCTTTTCAAAAATGACAGATAAGGAGCAGATATGAAAAAAAGAGATATCCTGCTGGCAGGAGGGATCGTGCTGGTGGCTCTGGTAATGCTTCTGGTGATGCATGTGACCGGAGAGACGAAGGGGAATCAGGTGCAGATTACCGTGAACGGGGAAATCTATGGAACCTATCCGCTGGAAAAAGACCAGACGATCGAAGTTACCGAAGGAGAATTTCACAATGTGATCCGCATCGAGGACGGACAGGCATATATGGAAGAAGCAGACTGCCCGGACGGCTACTGCAAGGAGCAGGGCAGGATCAGCGGTCAGAAACAGACCATCGTATGTCTGCCCCATAAACTGGTGGTGGAAGTGATCCGTCAGAATGATACGGACAGTAAGGCGGCAGATGACGAGCTGGTGCCGGATACGATTGCGAAGTGAAAGAAAGATGAGAAATCGTAATGATACAGAAGGTGACTGTGAAGTCGTGGAAGAATTACGAGCAACATACTCCGAAAGGAAACGAGAAGATGAAAAAACAGGAACAGCAGAAAAATGGATGCAGGGAACGCAGTCTGGCCAGCATCAGCCGGAGAGTATCGAGCGGTGCGATGCTTGTGGCATTGGCGATGATCTTCAGTTATGTGGAAAGCCTGATTCCCATCAACCTGGGAATACCGGGAATTAAATTAGGAGTTGCCAATCTGGTGACGGTCACCGGGCTGTATATCCTGGCACCGATGGAAGTGCTGCTGGTGGTGATCCTCCGGGTGCTGCTGGTGGGATTTATGTTCGGAAACGGCATGTCGATCCTGTACAGTCTGGCAGGGGGTATTTTAAGTTTTCTGGTGATGCTGCTATTGAAGCGGATCAAAGGATTTTCCATGATCGGCATAAGCATTGCCGGAGGCGTGTCCCATAACATCGGACAGATCGTGGTTGCGATGTGTGTGCTGGAAAATACGAAGCTGATCTATTACCTTCCGGTGCTGATGATCGCAGGAACGGTCACAGGTATTCTGATCGGCGTGGTGAGCCGTAAAATCCTCCCGGCAGTCAGCCAGGGTGCCGGAGCGGAAAGAAAGAACAAATAAATGTAACTATTCGGTAGCTACCGGGAAGGTGCTGAACAGTTACAAATAAACGAAAAGGAATGTATCTGACAGGTACTTCTCTCTTGATAAAAGCCCATGAGAGAGAGGCAGCTGTCAGGTACATTCCTGAGAAAAGAGATAACGCCTATTTTTTTTGATTATAGGTTAGTTACAACTAATGATAAATATTATCAACTAATAGTAGAAATAGTGACTAACTTGATAATAAGGTAACTGTTCAGTACCTCCCCATTGGCTACTGAATAGTTACATAATAAGCTACTATAAAATTTTATGGTAAAAGAAGGAGGAGTTTATGAACAACAAAAGAGTCAGGACCAAAGCAATGGCCATGGCGGTAGCCGCAGCAATGGCAGTGGAACTTTGCCCGGTAACAGCATTTGCAGTGACCGGGGACCAGGTAGCAGCGGATGGAACGTACAGTAAAACAGCACATGTATCCAGAACGTCGGAAGATGATGAGAATGAGGATATCTGGAGCGAATATAATGTGAAAGTCAGCATTACATCTGCAGAAGGGATTATTACAGAAGCTGCCGTAGAAGCAGATGAAGATATAGAAGCTGGGAACAGGAAATATGTAAAAAAACTGAATACTGAAATTCAGAATCTGAAGGGAAAACCAGCTACGGAAGCATCCGTGAATGAAATCAATGCAGTAAGTGGTGCAACCCGTACCTCTGCTGCAGTAAAACAGGCAGCTCTTGAAGCTATGCAGGCAGCATCTGAAAAACAGGATCCGACTCCGGTTGAAGTAAACACTGCTGCTCTCCAGGCTTCGATCACAACAGCAGAAGGAAAGAATCAGGCAGATTACACAGAAGCATCCTGGGCAACTCTGACCGAGAAACTTACCGCAGCAAAAGCAGCCCTGGAAGCAAAAGAATCCCAGGAAGCAGTTGACGCAGCTAAGACAGCATTGGATGAAGCAGTTAAAGCTCTGGCAAAAAAACCGTCAGAACCGGAGACACCGGACGTTACAACCGGAACGTACGTCCTGATGAACATTCCGTATGATCAGTTCTATGCAGCAGACGTAAATAACAGTGTAAAAGTAGATGCATTTTCCTCTGCAACGAAAAATAAAGTTCGTACAGCCGGTTTGGCTGGTGGATCTTATCATGTAGATGCAAGTGGTGATGAGATCACAGGTGTGACTTTCCCTGTAAAAGTCGGCGAAGGTGTTGATCTGAGTAAGTATAAAAAAATTACAGACGAATCTTCTGTAGACATTACGGTTACAAACAGAGGTCAGACAAGTACAGCCACATACACAGGAAAAGATGCTCTGTTTGAAAGTGCAAGCTATTCCTACTATACACTAAGCGAAACACTGAAATATTACAAAGAAGTAACCCTGAATGCTGACGGAAGTCTTTCTTTCGGAAAAACACAGGGAACAGCACAGAAAGTATTCGGAGTAACACCGGAACTTACTACACAAACCTCTTATGGTGATTATCAGCTGAATCTGGACGGACTGGAGAACACCATTTCCCAGAGTGATACACAGATTTACGGTGTCATTGTAAGTACGAAAGAAGGTAACGATTATGGTATGCGCCATCTGGAAAATATCTGGAGAGTGACAGAACTTGCATGGTGTACCGGATTTACTTCAGCAGTACATAATTGTCCCACATCTTCTGCACATTATGTAAATATGATGGGTCAGCATATCAATAAGGTGACATATTATACTTCTCAGGGAATTTATGAGATCCCGGTAGATAACCTGTATGTACCGAAAAAAGCAGGTCAGACGGTAAAGGTAGCAGATGCGAAAGTATCTGCAGGGGAGGCAGAAATTACAGTGTCTAATCTTCCGACAGATTTTTCGCCGGAATACAAGATTGATAGACTGGATTTCAGTGTGGAAAACGGAAAAATCGTATTTAAAAATGCAAAAAAAGGGAAATATACGCTGACAGTGTCTGACAAAAACAACAATTATGCGGAGATGACAACAACCTTTATCCTGTCTGCTGACAGCGCACCGGCATCTTACAATAACGATAATGAGAATCCGGCTATAACAAAAAATGCAGATGCAAGCGACGAAGAATTTGCAGATTATATCAAAAACATTACCTCTGTATCTGTCAATGGAAAATCGTATGCGGCAAGCGGACGTGGAGCTGTGAAAGTGATCAACGAAGACGGATCTCTGAAAACAGATGCAACACCATTTGCTGAGGGTGATACTTTTGAAATCGCAGTTACTTCCACCGGTTATCCGGAAGTGAAATTTACGTATACAAAGAATGCACAGGAAGAATACAAATATGTCTATGCGGCGATGACCTGGGCAGAGTACTGGGCCGCAGAAGGGGTACAGGCAGCCGGAGATTCCAGCTCTTCCAGTGAACTGGATACAAGAAACGAAGCAGACAAAGGAGCGTTCGATGCCGTAACAAGAGCAACAGCAAACCATGGACTGCACAGAGGAAGTTTCCAGTGTGTAGCGGTCATTGAAGCAGAAAACGGAAAAACTTATGAAGTATCCCACTGGTCAGCAGATGGAAAAGAAATTACCCTGACGAATGGGAATGTGATCAAATTTAATAGAGGAGAAATCACAGATACAGACGGAACTATTACAAAGCTGAAAGACTATGAAGTAACAGGACTGAAGTATGTGCCGGTGAAAGTGGCAAGTGCAGACTATGAAGCATTCTGCCAGAAATACAACGTAGTGGAAAACGGCGGGGAACTGGTCGGAGGATACGGAGAAAACAAACTGGCGGCCTACAGCGTAAAGGCAAACGTGACAGAAGCCACCAACGGACTGAAGACAGTTACCAAAGACGAAAAAGGAAATTTCAGTTTTTCCGCCCGTCAGGCAGGAAGCGATTCCGGTATCGAAGGACAGACACTGAAGACTGCTCCGGATGCAACGGAAGCAGGTTTAACAGTGAAAGATGCCAAAGGCTCTTACGGAGAATTCCTTCGGGTGGATCTGACAGGTAACTATGGAGATCTTGGAGCCAATATGCAGGCGGTAACCTGGACGTACTATGGCAATGACAGCACTTACAGCAATGTGAAGGCTACCTATGGAACAAAATTCGCAGCAGACAACTGGATGCATAAAACAAAGGGAATTCAGCTGGCTCTGACCAAATCCCTGAGATGCACATTGCCGGAAGGAACCGATGGAACCGGCTACTGGACGATCACGATTGCAGCGCTGGGTTATAAAGATGTAACCTATCAGTTCCAGGCAACGGATGCAAATATCGTAAAAGACAGTGAAGAAGAAATAAGCACTGACGAATTAAAGAAAGCGATCGAAGCTGCAGAAGCCCTGACCGAGAGCGATTACACCGCAGACAGCTGGGCAGCGATGCAGGCAGAACTGCAGGAAGCAAAAGATGAGCTGAAAGACCCGAAGACTCAGGCAACAGTAGATGAAGCAACGCATCATCTGAACGCAGCGATCGAAGCCCTGGTAAAAGCACAGAAAGAAACATATGTTCTGATGAACATCCCATACGATCAGTTCTACAAAGCAGATGTAAATAACGATGTTAAAGTAGATGCATTTACCTCTGCAACCAAGAACAAAGTAAGAACCGGTTCTCTGGCAGGCGGATCTTACCATGTGGATGCAAGCGGTGATGAGATCACCGGTGTAACTTTCCCGGTAAAAGTTCCGGCAGGTACGGATCTGAGCAAATACACACAGATTACCGATGATTCCAAAGTAAGTATCACAGTTACCAACAGAGGACAGGAAAGCACAACAGATTATACAGGAAAAGATGCCCTGTTTGAGAGCGCAAGCTATTCCTATTATACACTGAGTGAGAAACCATCTTACTACAAAGAGCTGACAGTAAATGAAGATGGAACATTCTCTTTCGGAGCAACACAGGGAACCGCTACAACTATCACTGAAGGTGTGACAGCGGAACTGATGACCGAGTCCAAATATGGTGACTATCAGCTGGATCTGGATGGACTGACCGATACCATTCCGTCAGGAACAGCTATCTACGGTGTTATTGTAAGCACAAAAGAAGGCAGTGATTACGGTATGCGTCATCTGGAAAATATCTGGAGAGTTTCCGAACTGGCATGGGCTACCGGATTTACCACAGCAGTACATAACTGCCCGACATCATCTGAACATTACAAAGCAATGATGGGACAGCATATCGATAAAGTGACTTATTACACAGCTAACGGTATCTATGAGATCCCGGTAGGCGGCGAAAAAGGTCTGTATGTACCTGTAAAATTTGATACCAGCGCAGTTGCTGTAGCAGATGCGGAACTGAAAGACGGAGAAACAAGTGTGGCAACTACTATTTCCGGTCTGACTCTTCCGAAAGGATTTGACGCAGAGTACACGGTAGGGGGTGCTACTGCCAGCGTAAAAGGCGAAAAACTGATCCTGAAAGATGTGAAAAAAGGAGCATACACACTGACTATTACTGATAAGAGTAGAAAATATGCACCGATCAGTTTTGAATTTGAAGTATATGCGGAAACAATGCCGGCAGCATATAACGAAAACAGTGAAAAACCTGGTCTGACAAAAGCAGCAGGCGCTACTGACGCAGAATTTGCAGATTACATCAAGAATATTACCTCCGTATCTGTTAATGGAAAACCTTATGCAGTAAGCGGACGTAATGCAGTAAAACTGTTTAATGATGACGGAACGCTGATCACAGATGCAGCACCATTTGCAGAGGGTGACAGCTTTGAAATCGTAGTAACAGCAACCGGATACAAAGATTTGAGCTTTGTTTATAAGAAAGCTGCAAAAGAAGATCCTGCGAAGGAAATCAACACAGCTTCTCTGGAAAAAGCGATCCAGAGTGCAGAAGCACTGAAAGAAGCAGATTACACAGCAGACAGCTGGAAAGTTCTGCAGGTAGCACTGAAGAATGCAAAGAGTGCACTGGAAGCTAAGAAAGACCAGACAAGTGTAGATAATGCAGCAGCTTCTCTGAACAAAGCTATTGAAGCTCTGGTGAAAGCGGACGGAACCACACCGACACCAACCCCGACCACCACACCAACGGCAACACCTGCAGCATCTAAGAACAACATAACCACTTCTGGTACAGGCAATAAAACAACAACTTCTTCAGGAAGCACAAGCACTAGCAAGACAGCCAAGACCGGCGACCCTACCAACATCCTTGAGATGCTTGGACTGGCTGTTGCCTCTCTGGGAACTGGCGGATTTGCGCTGAAGAGAAGAAAAAGAAATAAAAAGTAATAGATAACGGGACGTAAGGACCGGAGGAAGAGACGGGTATTGCACATGAGTTTATGTGCAGTACCTGTTTTTTCTTTCAAAGAGGGACGAAACGGATTCCGGAGGCATGGGGAAAGCAACCGCTGGTAACGCAAATCCGAACTAAGCATTAACTGCGACTAAGACGCTCAGCAAAGGCTTCGCGCCTAAGTCTCCGTAAATGCTGGATTTCGTATTTGCTAAAAGCACCAGCAAAAGGCTGCTTCCCCCATGCCTCCGGAATCCGTTTCTGGTGGTTGGCAGAAACATTAAAATGAAAAGATGTAACTATTCAGTAGCCACTGTCCCGCGAGGTGTTTTGACATGAATATGTCAAAATCCCGAGACGTACAAGCCAAAATGCCATCACCGAAGGTGATTTTTTATGTATTTTGGCTCGTAACTGTGAAGGTACTGAACAGTTACGAAAAGATAAAGGTTTTTAGAGGGATAAAATCTTGCAAAGTATAGAAGTCTCTGTTACAATGATAGAAATTTATAGTATCCGTAAGCATTTTCTGACGGATAAAAATATCTAATTAGCATATCGGAATCACATATCTAATACTCAGAGTCCTGAGAAAATATCCGATGCATACACAAAAATGAATATAGAACAGAATATGGACATTTTCTTTAGGAATTTTGAAGCAAAGTTATGTCGTCAGTAAAATGCGTTCTCTTTGATGGGAGAGTAAAGTGTGGTACTATAGAAAGAAAGTCTCCGTATTTTTTGTTCTGTAAGAAGGAAAAGGAGACATGATGAACGAACAGAAAAAAACAATGACACAGGAAACGCAAAACAGAGAAGATTTTATTATGCTTCCAACCGTAGATTTCTGCTTTAAGGAACTGATGCAGAATGCAAAGGTACGGCAGGGAATGATCGCAGCACTATTGGGAGTAGAGCCGGAAGAGATCGAAGAAACTATTTTACTGCCGACAATCTTACATCCAGAATATCCGGATGATAAATATGGAATTCTGGATGTAAAAGTTGTTTTGAAAAATGGGTCGCAGATGGATTTTGAGATGCAGGTGACAGCAGTTTCTTACTGGACGAAGAGAATACTGTTTTATCTGGGGAAAATGTATACGGATCAGCTGAAAGCAGGAGAAAGTTATGAGAAGCTGAAGAAATGTATCCATGTAGGTATTTTAAACTTTATTCATTTCCCGGATGATGACAGATGCTATCGGAAGATTATTTTCTGTGATAAAGACACGGGAGAAGAATATACAGATCTGCTGGAGATCCATGTGCTGGAACTGAAAAAATTGCCGGAAAAAGAACAGAATGAATCCGGAATTATCCGATGGATGCGTTTCCTGGGAGCGAAGAGCAGAAAGGAGTTCGAGAAAATGGCAAAAGAAGACACTTATATAGACGAAGCGTATGAAATGTTAAAACATATGAGCGCGGATGAAAAAAAGAGATTAGAATACGAAGCGAGGGAGAAAGCAATTCGCGACTATAACTCACAGATGCTGGAATTAAAAGAAGTGGGAAGAAAAGAAGGAATTGCTATTGGAGCAGAGCAAGGTGAACAACGAAAAGCAGCAAGTATTATAACAAATATGTTACGAAAGGGAAAAGGTCCGGAAGAAATTGCAGATATGACAGGTGAGAATTTGGAAGAAATACAGGCGATTCAGAAGCGGTTGTTATAAGGGAATCATTGTTTCCAGTTATATAAAAGAAAAAATTGAAAAAAGTTGCAACATTTTTGCAGGCTGAACTGTATAGAAAGTGAAAACGAAAACAAAAAGAGACAGGAGCGGGAAATAACGATGGGTTATCAGACCAGAGCGTTGCCGGGTAGCGGAACGTGGATGATGGAGAGTGGGATCAGGAACAGGATCACTGAATGGTATCTGTTCGTGGAAAAGAAGAAAATACAGATCCTTCAGAAATTCTCCATGTTTCGAAAAGAAGCGGATCTTGGGAAAACGGTAAAAATTGTCGGGAAACAGAAGATGGCGGTGCTGGCAGAAAGAATCATGGATACTTATGGGAATGCAGTGCTGCGGCTTGCCTATACGTATGTACATAATATGAGTGATGCAGAGGATATCCTGCAGGAAACTCTGATCCGTTATCTGGAACACCGTCCGGTATTTGCCGGTGAAAATCATGAAAAGGCGTGGATCTTCCGGGTGGCGGCGAATCTGAGTAAAAATAAGATCGCTTACAATAAGATCCGTCAGGCAGACCAGCTGGAAGATCAGCTGATCGCGCAGGAACGGGAAGATCTGACTTTTGTGTGGGATGCGGTAAAGAGACTTCCTGAAAGTTACCGGGAAGCGATTCATCTGTATTATTATGAAGGATTTCCAACGGCACAGATTGCAGAGATCCTAGGGAAAAAGGAGAGCAGCGTGCGGTCTGACCTTCGGAGAGGAAGAGAGAAACTGCGGGAAGTCCTGAGAGAGGAGTATGATTTTGAGTAAGCGATATCATGAAATCATGGAAAATATCCAACTGACAACGGAAACAAGAGAACAGATCCTGCGCCATGTCTCGGAAAGAGAACAAAAGGCAAAGGTGCAAACCATGAAAAAATGGACAAAATATCTGTCGGTTGCAGCGTGTTGCGCACTGGTCGTGGGAGCTGCTTATGGAATTCATACGTTACATCCGGACAAAACAGTCAGTGAGGAAGAAGATATGACTACTACGGATGTGGCAGATGACGGAGCGCAGATGCCAAATCCGATGCAGGAGTATGGTTCTGCGGAGGAACTTTCCGATGCGGTGGGATTTACCGTTAAAGAGATCGGAGAACTGCCATTTACCGTGAAGGAAACCCAGTATTTTACCTATGATGATACGCTGGCTGAGATCCGCTATACCGGGGATGATCAGGAAGTGTATTTCAGAAAATCACAGGGGGATGATGAAGATAACAGCGGCGTATACAACACATACAGCCAGGAGACTACGATCAACGTGGGAGAGGCAGAAGTCACCTGCAAGGGAGACAGCGATGCGTATGAACTGGCGATCTGGCAGCAGGGAGGATATTCGTATTCGATCAGTCTGCAAATCGGAATCAGCCTGGAAGAGTTGCAGGCGATGATAGAAACGGTGGAAGATTAGGCAGACAGGGGGACGGAAGCATGAAGAAAAGACTATATCGGTGGAGATTCTTTCTGGCAGTTGTTGTGGTGATCCTGGCAGGAGCCGGCATCTGGATCTTTCAAAAGAAATCCAGAACATTTGTACCGGCAACAGAGGTTTTACTGAAAGGTCCTTATGGAACACTCACATTGCAGCTGCCGGAGGAATGGAACTATGAGATTCAGACGGAAGAACAGGATACTGTGTATGGAATCAGTTTTTATCGAGGGGAAGATAAAGAAAATGAAGTTCTGGTGAAGTACGAAAAGGATTATCCAGGTGAAACATGTGGGACAGGGTTGGAAGAAAAGAAGATCCGGCTGGCAGGAGAAAAAGCCCTGGAAGAATTGAGAGACGGTTTTGCATCTGGCATATGGGAGGAGATTGTATTTCTGGGTGAAAAAAGCGATATCCATATCATCAATCCATGTGGCGAGAGTGCATGGTGGAAAGAAAATGAAAAACAGGTTATGCAGATCCTGGACACACTGCAATATGATCCGGAGACAACCGCAGATGAATGCCAGGTGGAGGTTCAGCAGCAGATAGAAGAAGGTTTTTTGCCGGAAGGTTCTGTTACCGGGATCACCATATCTACTCGCCCGGGAGAAACGAGGTATGAGCTGTCCGATGTAGAGAAAATCAAAACAGTCACAAACTATCTGAACCATCTGAAAATGGAAAAGAACAGTTCCGTGGATCCGGAAGATTATGATGGAATGATATCGGATATCCAGGTGAACTATGCTGGCGGAAAAGAATGTATGGTTCAGCATATGGCAAATCAGTTTGTCCGGAAAGACGGCGGTCCGTGGTATCAACTGGAGAAAGAAGAAGGACTCCGCTGGGATTCGATTCTGGAAGAAGTAAGCGGATAATGCGAGAGCCGGTTTTGAGACAGGCATTTTGGTTCGTGATTGTGAAGGGATTGAAATTGTCATAAATGAAAGGAAAAAGCGGATGTATCTGCCGGTCTGACAGATACATCCGCTTTTGGTATCTATAGTTATGATTATTTCAGATTTGCTCTCTTTCTCAGTCTGGAATCCAGAATCTTCTTACGGATACGCAGGCTGGTAGGAGTGATCTCCAGGAGCTCATCGTTATCGATGAATTCCAATGCCTGTTCCAGGCTCAGGACTTTCGGCGGGGTCAGTTTCAGGGCGTCATCGGCGGAAGAAGAACGGGTGTTGGTTAGATGTTTGGTCTTGCAGACATTCAGCTCGATATCTTCGGCTTTACCGTTCTGTCCGATAACCATACCGGCGTAAACTCTTTCGCCAGGTCCGATAAACAGTGTACCACGCTCCTGTGCAGCGAACAGACCGTAAGTTACGGACTCGCCGGCTTCAAAAGCGATCAGGGAACCCTGTTTTCTGTACTGGATATCTCCTTTGTACGGAGCGTAGTCGTCAAAACTTGTGTTCAGGATACCGGTACCTTTGGTGGAAGTCATGAAGTCTCCACGGAAACCGATCAGACCACGGGCCGGAATCTCGAATTCCAGACGGGTGGAACCGTCGCTTCCGGTACTCATACCCTGCAGGGAACCTTTACGTTCGCTCATTTTCTGGATGACTGTACCGGAGAACTCTTCCGGAACATCCACGTAAGCCAGTTCCATAGGCTCTAACAGTTTTCCGCGTTCGTCCTCTTTATAAAGAACTTCCGCTTTACTTACTGCAAATTCATAACCCTCACGGCGCATATTCTCGATCAGGACAGACAGATGCAGTTCTCCACGACCGGATACCTTGAAACAGTCCGGAGAATCGGTATCTTCCACGCGCAGGCTGACATCAGTGTTCAGCTCACGCATCAGACGTTCTCTTAAGTGACGGGAAGTTACAAATTTACCTTCCTGACCTGCCAGCGGGCTGTCATTTACCATAAAATGCATGGCGATGGTCGGCTCGGAGATCTTCTGGAACGGGATCGGTTCCGGATTTTCCACGTCACACAGGGTATCACCGATGTGAATCTCCGGGATACCGGAAATAGCAACGATAGAACCGATGCCTGCTTCCTGTACTTCTATTTTATTCAGACCTTCAAATTCATACAGTTTACTGATCTTTACTTTTTTCTTCTTGGAAGGATCGTGATGGTTCATCAGCATCACTTCCTGGTTGACAGCGATCTTACCGTTGTCTACTTTACCGACACCGATACGACCTACATATTCATTGTAGTCGATGGTACTGATCAGAACCTGTGTACCTGCATCCGGATCACCTTCCGGAGCCGGGATGTATTTTAAGATGGTCTCAAACAGAGGTTCCATATTTTCCGGTGTATCGTTCAGATCCAGAACAGCATGGCCTGCTTTTGCGGAAGCATACAGGAACGGACAGTCTAACTGTTCGTCGGAAGCATCCAGATCCATCAGAAGTTCCAGAACTTCGTCAATAACTTCATCCGGACGGGCTTCCGGACGGTCGATCTTATTGATACATACGATCACGTGCAGATCCAGTTCCAGCGCTTTTTTCAGAACAAATTTGGTCTGCGGCATAGCACCCTCGAACGCATCTACCACCAGGATAACACCGTCTACCATCTTCAGGACACGTTCTACCTCGCCGCCGAAGTCCGCATGGCCTGGGGTGTCGATGATGTTGATTTTGGTATCTTTGTAATAAACAGCTGTATTTTTGGAAAGAATCGTGATACCACGTTCCCGCTCGATATCGTTGGAGTCCATGACACGTTCCTGGACTTCCTGATTCGCACGGAATACACCGCTCTGACGCAGTAACTGGTCTACCAGAGTGGTTTTACCATGGTCTACATGGGCGATGATCGCCACGTTACGAATATCTTCTCTTTTGATTTTCATAAACAATTTCCTTTCTATGCATATAAAGAGCCCGTAAAACGGGCATTTCCAACGATACAAGTCTATCACATTTTTTTCAGATTACAAGGGAAAAAAAATTTTTTTTCAAAATACGGTTCTAAATAAGGAAGGAACGGAATAGAAATAAATTATACAAAATACAAAAAAGAGGAAGGGGAACTACAATCATGACAGATAAGATTATTGAAAACAATCAGGTGGAAATCATGGGAAAAATCGCATCCCGGTTTACATTCAGCCATCAGGTATTCGGCGAAGGCTTTTATATGGTAGATGTGCTGGTCAAACGGCTTAGCGATTCCGAGGACCGGATCCCGGTCATGATCTCGGAGCGTCTTGTGGATGTGAATGAGGATTATGAAGGGGAGTATATCCATGTGATGGGGCAGTTTCGCTCCTACAACCGCCATGAGGAAAAGAAAAACCGGCTGGTGCTCTCGGTGTTTGCCAGAGAGGTGGAATTTGTGGAAGATGACGATGAAAATATGAAGAGCAATGCCATTTTCCTGGACGGATACATATGCAAACCGCCGGTGTACCGGAAAACCCCACTTGGCAGAGAAATCGCAGATCTTCTGATCGCCGTCAACCGGCCGTATGGAAAATCGGACTACATTCCGTGCATCTGCTGGGGCAGAAATGCCAGATATGCATCTGCTTTTCAGGTGGGTGGTCACGTCCTGATCTGGGGCAGGATCCAGAGCCGGGAATACGTGAAAAAAATCAGTGAAGAAGAGACGCAGAAGCGGATCGCATACGAGATTTCTGTAAGCAAACTGGAATATGCGGATTGACAATAAAAATGAATAATGATATGATTGAAAAAATAAAATGTTTATTTAAAATGTTTTTTATAAATTTAGGTAGAGGTTGCATTTTTTATCAGTAATTTGTCGGATGTTTCAGGAACAGAAGAAGGCAAAGGAAAGGAAAAAGTGCCGAAGGGGCGAAGAAACCTGAAGCTTGGTTCTTGGGCATGTCTGTGAAGAACGGCATGACTGTCATCGAAAGATGGAGTGCTATCCAAAGAAAACATGTGATGATTTCATAGCGGATTCTTAAAAGGTGGACCTCCGGACGGTGGTGCACCTTTATATGTTTTACATTACATATCAATAATTGGTCCGATGGATCGATAATTGATCCAGACAAAAGAAAGGAGTAAAGATAGATATGGCTATTTTTGAAGGAGCAGGTGTTGCGCTTGTTACACCTATGAACGAAAATCTGGAAGTAAACTATGACAAGCTGGAAGAATTACTGGAGGAACAGATCGCAGGAGGCACAGATGCCATTGTGATCTGCGGAACAACAGGCGAATCTGCGACACTCACCGAAGAAGAACATATGAGAACGATCAGATTTGCCATTGACAAGGTAAACCATCGAATCCCGGTTGTTGCAGGTACCGGCTCCAATTCCACCGCAACTGCAACACAGATGTCCAAAGAGGCAGCAGAAGCAGGAGCAGATGGTATTCTTCTGGTAACTCCTTACTATAATAAAGGAACACAGAACGGACTGATCAAACATTATACAACCATCACAGAGGAAGCAAAAGTACCGGCGATCCTGTACAACGTACCGAGCCGTACCGGCTGTTCTCTGGCAGCCTCCACGGTTGCTTATTTGGCAAAAAATGCAGAATATGTAACCGCTATCAAAGAAGCATCCGGAGATATCAGCCATGTAGCAGATATCATGTATGCCTGCGACGGAGCCATTGATCTGTATTCCGGAAATGATGACCAGATCGTACCGATCCTGTCCCTGGGCGGAAAAGGTGTTATCTCTGTACTGTCCAATGTAGCACCGAAAGAGACGCACGATATCGTTGCTCTGTTCCTGGAAGGAAAAATAAAAGAAAGCCGTGAACTGCAGTTAAAAGCGTTGCCGCTGGTTCACGCACTGTTCAGTGAAGTTAACCCGATTCCGGTAAAAGCAGCCCTGAATCTGATGGGTAAAGAAGTAGGACCGCTTCGTCTGCCACTGACCGAAATGGAAGCAGCACACCAGGAAGTTCTGGCAGAAGAAATGAAAAAATTCGGTATCAAACTGGCATAAAGGCAGCAGGAAGAAACAGGAGAGAACGCAAATGGTAAAAGTAATTATGCATGGCTGTAACGGCCATATGGGTCAGGTGATCACCCAGTTAGTGGAAAAAGATCCTGAAATTGAAATTGTAGCAGGTATTGATTTAAATGACTGCAGAGATAACGGATATCCGGTATTTACTGATATTTGGACCTGCGATGTGCAGGCAGATGCAGTGATCGATTTCTGTACAGCGAAAGCGACCGACACACTGCTGGAATACTGTGAAAAAAGACAGATCCCGGTTGTATTATGTACTACGGGTCTGACAGATGAACAGATTAAAAAAGTGGAAGAGACCAGCAAACATGTGGCAGTATTAAAATCAGCAAACATGTCCCTGGGTATCAATCTGCTGATGAAACTGGTTAAAGAAGCAGCCCAGACACTGGCAGCGGCCGGATTTGACATGGAGATCGTGGAGAAACACCATCGTCTGAAAGTGGACGCTCCAAGCGGAACCGCCCTGGCTCTGGCAGACAGCCTGAACGAGGGACTGGACAACGCTTATCATTATACTTTCGACAGAAGCCAGAGAAGAGAACAGAGAGATGACAAAGAGATTGGAATCTCTGCTGTCCGTGGCGGAACCATCGTCGGAGAACATGATGTGATCTTTGCCGGTGATGACGAAGTGATTACTTTCCAGCACACAGCTTACTCCAAGAAACTGTTTGCAAAAGGTGCGATTCAGGCAGCCAAGTTCCTGAAAGGAAAAGAACCGGGCTGGTATCAGATGAGCGATGTGATCGGATAAGTTTAAAATGTAAATTGTTTTGTAACTATTCAGCAGGTAATATTAACAGTGAAGGTACTGAACAGTTACATTGTTTTAAGTATTGAAAACAGAATACAGAAAGCAGGGATACGGTCGTTTTTTCAAAAAGCGGCCGTATATTTTTGCATTTTCCGACACATTCTACAACTGTACAGGTGTATGTTTTATATGCCTGAAAAATGAAGGAAAGGGATGCTGTGGAAAGCTACAGCCACAGCAGAAAAGGAGATGCAGAATATGAAACATGTATGGAAGAGATATCTGATCGTAACCGCAATGACCGTTGTACTCGGACTGTCAGCAGGATGTGGCAGTGCTGCGGAGGATACGAACAACAACCAGAATAACACACAGGATGAAAATACGCTGGATGGCAATGAAAATAAAAACAACAACGGAACCTCACCGGATACCAGCACGAATATGAACAATGACGGAACCAACGGAACGAACAACAATATGAACGGCGCCACTTCCGGGAAAGGTACGGTGGATGAGAACGGAAATCATCTGGATGAAAATGGAAATATTATTGAAGATCTCGGAGAGGATGTCGGTGAGGGAATTAAAGATGTGGGGGATGGCATCGGAGAAGGCGTGGAGGATCTGACCGGTGGCGGAAGCAGGGATGCGGACCAACAGAATGCACAGTAGATCGCAGAAATAGAAAAAACATGGACAATTGTTGTTTCACCACAGTTTGTCCGGTGAGAGCAAAAACGGAATGCCCCTCTTTTTTACACCTATGTTCATGAAAATGTATGTTGAGATAGTATGTCAGGGTAGATAATATGTTACTATTCATTGATAATATCCCGCGAGGTGTTTTTTGCGAGCGGAGGTCACAGAAAACCCGAGACATACCGCGCGAATGTATGCGATCAGCATAAATTCTGTGCATCGCGAAGCGTGTTACTGAGAACGGAGTGAATAGTAACGATAATATTTTAAGATGAGATGTTGAGATGACATGTTGCCGTGTATATGGAAACATGATATGATAATAGAAATTTACCACGTTACAACGTGACAGCATACGAAAAGAACAGAAGAAGAGAGGAAAATACTATGAGATTTCGTCCATGTATCGATATTCACAACGGAAAAGTAAAACAGATTGTAGGCGGCAGCCTGCAGGATCAGGGAGATCAGGCTCAGGAAAACTATGTAGCTGAGCAGGATGCTCCCTTTTTTGCACGGCTCTATCAGTCCCGGGGGATTCGGGGAGGGCATATTATTCTGTTAAATCCTGCAACTTCTCCATATTATGAAGCCACAAGACAGCAGGCGATAGAAGCATTGAAAGCCTATCCGGGTGGGATGCAGATCGGTGGCGGGATCCGGGAGGACAATGCAGAGAGCTTTCTGGATGCCGGTGCCAGTCATGTGATCGTTACTTCTTATGTATTTAAGAATGGAGTGATCAACTGGGAGAATCTGGAAAAACTGGAGCGTGCAGTAGGAAGGAAACATCTGGTTCTGGATCTGAGCTGTCGGAAAAAAGACGGACAATATTATATCGTGACAGACCGCTGGCAGAAATTTACACAGGTACCCGTATCGGAACAGACGATTGAAGAATTTTCTTCCCACTGTGATGAATTTCTGGTTCATGCGGTGGATGTGGAGGGAAAGGCTTCCGGGATAGAAGTAGAGTTGGTGAAGCTCCTGGCAAAGAATCATCAGCTCCCGGTGACCTATGCAGGCGGCGTAGGCAGTTTTCAGGATCTGGAGACGTTGCGTATGGCGGGAAAAAATCGTGTGGACGTAACAGTGGGAAGCGCACTGGATCTTTTCGGTGGCAGTATGAAGTGGGAGGATGTACTGGATATTTGTCAGAAGAGTGAAAATTATTTCGAAAAATAACAGATTCTGAACAGTTGGAAAATCGCTCCCGGATTTGACAGAAAAAGATGTGTAAAAAATATGAATTTTCACGAAATAGTTGCAAAATTCAAGCATTATTGGTATAATAAAAACACTTACAAGGGAGCCGGAAAGGATCGCTGACCGTGGTATTTATCGATTCTGACTCCGTAACTGTGAAAGCAGAAACAGTTACTTGTAAAATAAAGTGCGAAGGGGTTGGACAGCATGAAATTTATTATCATTGGAAGAAATATTGACATTACAGAGGGACTGAAATCAGCCGTACAGGAAAAGCTGGGCAAGCTGGAACGGTATTTTACTCCGGAGACAGAGATTCATGTAACCTTGAGTGTGGAAAAAGACAGACAGAAGATTGAAGTTACTATTCCGGTAAAAGGAAACATCATTCGTTCCGAACAGGTGAGCAGCGATATGTACGTATCCATTGATCTGGTGGAAGAAGTTATTGAGCGTCAGCTTCGCAAATATAAAACCAAGATTGTTAATCAGCAGCAGGCAGGAGGAAACTTCCAGAAAGAGTTTGTGGAGGATGAGTTCCTGGAGGACGAAGAGGTTAATATCATTCGTACCAAGAAGTTTGGTATTAAACCGATGTATCCGGAAGATGCATGCGTGCAGATGGAATTGCTGGGACATAATTTTTATGTGTTCCGGAATGCGGAGACAGATGAGGTGAATGTGGTTTATAAGAGAAAGGGGAACACTTACGGGTTGATTGAGCCGGAGTGTTAAAATTGTTGAGATCGTAAACGGGAGAGAGTCACTGGGTGGTGGCTCTCTCTCTTTTTTGGAGGTTGGTTTAAGACGGACGCCCGAGAGAGTTTGTGCCTGGGCAGGAAGCAGCGGGCAGGGCAACTTTGAACTAGTACATCGTTTTCGAAATAACTGTATCATTCACTTGTCTACGAATCCGATTGCACAGTTCAAAAAGCCTCAGCGTAGCCCGCTACGCCTACGTTTTTTGAACTGCACACTCGAATCCGTATCCAGCGTGAATAATACAGTTATTTACGAAACGATGTACTAGCCGCTAACTCCGACTACAGTTCACGAGGGTCGGCTGACCCTCGTGAAAGTCTCCGTAAGCGTCGGATTTCAAAGCTTACCCTAAGCGCCCGCAAAATGCCTCCTGCCCAGGCACAAACTCTCTCGGGCTGACGGTGGAAAAACTGACCCAGAAAGGGAAGGTGAGCGGAATAGGTGCGATATTTGGGAGATATTTGGGAAATTTGCCCGCAGCGGATATGTGAGTGAGGGATGACGGGGGGAAGATGCACAATTTACTTGTGCATTCTTCGGTAAAGTGTTAGAATATAACATGGTGCATTAGACTGGAAAGAGGCCAGGGTGGATGCACCGGGAAATTTTATGGAGAGTGAAAATAGTAACAAGAAATGTAACTGTGAAGGTGTTGAACAGTTACCAAAAAATAAATTGTATTTTATAGGAGTAGATTGATGAAATTATCTGAAAAGATCTTTGGAACGCACAGTTCCAGAGAGTTGAAAAGAATTATGCCATTGGTGGATAAGATTGAGGAGCTGCGGCCGACTATGCAGGCGATGACGGACGAGGAGCTGAAGGATCAGACCAGAAAGTTCAAGGAGAGACTGGCAGAGGGAGAGACGCTGGATGATCTGCTTCCGGAGGCATTCGCTACGGTGCGTGAGGCTTCCAAGCGTGTGCTGAATATGGAGCATTACCGGGTACAGCTGATCGGTGGTATTATTCTGCATCAGGGGCGTATCGCGGAGATGAGAACAGGTGAAGGTAAGACTTTGGTTTCTACCTGTCCGGCTTATCTGAACGCGCTGGAAGGTAAAGGCGTGCATATCGTAACCGTCAACGATTACCTGGCCAAACGAGATGCGGAGTGGATGGGTAAAGTCCATGAGTTTCTGGGACTGAAAGTCGGTGTGATCCTGAACTCTATGAAAAATGACGAGAGACGGGAACAGTATGCATGTGATATTACGTATGTTACCAATAATGAGGATGGTTTTGACTATCTGCGAGACAACATGGTTATTTATAAAGAGCAGCTGGTACAAAGAGAGTTGCATTATGCGATCATCGATGAGGTTGACTCTGTATTGATCGATGAGGCGAGAACTCCTCTGATCATTTCCGGACAGAGCGGAAAGTCCACCAAGCTGTATGAAGTCTGTGATATTCTGGCAAGACAGCTGCAGCGTGGTGAAGCCAGTGGTGAGATGACCAAGATGACAGCTATCATGGGAGAGGAAATTATCGAGACCGGTGATTTTATCGTCAATGAAAAAGATAAAGTAGTAAACCTGACCGAGGAAGGTGTGAAGAAAGTAGAGAAATTCTTCCATATTGAAAACCTGGCAGATCCGGAGAATCTGGAGATCCAGCACAATATAATCCTTGCACTGCGTGCCCATAACCTGATGTTCCGTGACCAGGATTATGTCGTAAAGGACGATCAGGTACTGATCGTTGATGAGTTTACCGGACGTATCATGCCGGGAAGAAGATATTCCGACGGTCTGCATCAGGCGATTGAGGCGAAAGAGCATGTAAAGGTACGCCGTGAGAGCAAAACATTGGCCACCATTACATTCCAGAACTTCTTTAACAAATATGCGAAAAAAGCAGGTATGACTGGTACGGCTCTGACAGAGGAACAGGAGTTCCGTGAGATCTATGGTATGGACGTTATCGAGATTCCGACAAACCGTCCGGTTCAGCGTGTCGACCTGGATGACGCGGTATATATGACCAAGAAAGAAAAATTCCGTGCGGTCGTGGAAGAAATCAAAAAAGCACATGCAAAGAATCAGCCGGTACTGGTAGGTACGATCACGATCGAGACCTCCGAACTGCTGAGCAACATGCTTCGGAGAGAGGGAATCGCACATCAGGTACTGAATGCGAAGTTCCATGAGCTGGAAGCTGAGATCGTTGCACAGGCCGGTGTGGCAGGTGCAGTTACCATCGCGACCAATATGGCAGGTCGTGGTACCGATATCAAACTGGACGAGGAAGCGAGAGCAGCCGGTGGTCTGAAGATCATCGGTACGGAGCGTCATGAGTCCCGCCGTATCGATAATCAGTTGCGTGGCCGTTCCGGTCGTCAGGGAGATCCGGGAGAATCCCGCTTCTATATTTCACTGGAAGATGATCTGATGCGTCTGTTCGGTTCTGAAAAACTGATGTCCGTATTCAGCAGTCTCGGTGTTGCGGAAAACGAACAGATCGAGCATAAGATGCTTTCCAGCGCTATTGAGAAAGCACAGAGGAAGATTGAAAGTAATAACTACGGTATCCGTAAAAATCTGCTTGAGTATGACCAGGTAAACAACGAACAGAGAGAGATCATTTATAAAGAGAGACGTCGCGTACTCGACGGAGACAATATGCGTGATGCAATCTGTAAGATGATCACCGATACCGTGGAAAATACGGTAGATATGTGTATCAGTGACGAGGTGGATTCTGATGAATGGGATCTGATCGAACTGAATACGATTCTGCAGCCGATCATTCCGGTGAAGACAATCACCAAAGAGGATGTCGAAGGGATCCGTAAGAATCAGTTAAAACAGAACCTGAAAGAAGAAGCTATTAAACTGTACGAAGTAAAAGAAGCTGAGTTTGCAGAGCCGGAGCAGATCCGTGAACTGGAACGTGTGGTACTTCTGAAGGTCATTGACAGAAAATGGATGGATCATATCGATGATATGGAACAGCTGCGTCAGGGTATCGGCCTGCAGGCTTACGGACAGAGGGATCCGAAGGTTGAGTACAAGATGAGTGCATTCGAGATGTTTGACGAGATGATCGCAGGCATCCAGCAGGATACTGTTCGCCTGCTGTATCATGTTAGAATCGAGCAGAAAGTAGAACGTGAGCAGGTAGCGGAAGTAACCGGAACCAACAAAGATGAAGAAGCCAAAGGTCCGGTTCGCCGTGCCCAGCAGAAAGTATACCCGAATGATCCGTGTCCATGTGGAAGCGGTAAGAAATACAAACAGTGCTGTGGACGTAAGCCTGTATAGAAGGAAGCGTGCAGAACCGATACGGCAGAGGGAAAACGGCTGCTGAATATAAAAATTGTATGAAGAAAGAGGGTGCTCCCTTTGGTAGAATTAGATCAGTTTAAAGCAATATTGAATTCCTATGCGAAACCCTTAGTGGAAGTGAGGGATTCCCTTGACCTGGCCAATAAGGAAAAGCGGATTGAAGAGCTGGAAAGAAAGATGGAAGAGCCGGATTTCTGGGATAATCCGGAACGCTCCCAGGAAATGATGAAAGAACTCAAAAGCCTGAAAGATGATAAGGAGATTTATGAAAATCTGGAAAGTCAGAGAGACGATATGGAGACTCTGATCGAGATGGGATATGAAGAAGACGATGCTTCGGTCATCCCGGAGATTCAGGAGATTCTGGATCAGTTTGAGGCAGATTTTGAAAATATTCGTATGAAAACCCTGTTATCCGGAGAATACGATAAAAAAGATGCCATCATCAAGCTGAATGCCGGAGCCGGCGGAACCGAGTCCTGCGACTGGGCAGGAATGCTCTACCGTATGTACACCAGATGGGCGGAAAAGAAAGGATTTACCCTGGAAGTTCTGGATTATCTGGACGGCGATGAGGCAGGCATCAAATCTGTAACATTTGAGGTACACGGAGAAAATGCCTACGGCTACCTGAAATCAGAAAAAGGGGTACATCGTCTGGTACGCATCTCACCGTTTAATGCGGCAGGAAAGAGACAGACTTCGTTTGTATCCTGCGATGTTATGCCGGATATTGATGAAGATCTGGATGTGGATATCAAGGAAGATGATCTGCGTATCGATACGTATCGATCCAGCGGTGCCGGTGGTCAGCATATCAACAAGACTTCTTCTGCCATCCGTATTACACATATTCCAACCGGAATCGTGGTACAGTGTCAGAATGAACGTTCTCAGTTTCAGAATAAAGACAAGGCTATGCAGATGCTGAAAGCCAAACTATATCTGTTAAAACAGCAGGAAAATATGGAAAAACTCTCCGGCATCCGTGGCGAAGTGACAGAGATTGGCTGGGGAAATCAGATTCGTTCTTATGTACTGCAGCCGTATACGATGGTGAAAGATCACAGAACCGGCGTGGAGAGTGGTAATGTGGATAGTATTCTGGATGGTAATCTGGATCCGTTTATCAACGGCTATCTCAAGTGGATTGCCCTTGGCGGAAAACAGCCGGAGAACGCAACCGAAGAAATGGAATAACGAATCCACTTTCCATGACTGTTGAGAAAACGGAAAGACGGGAGTACACAAAAAAGGAGAATGGCGTATGGGTATTATCAGAGCTATCAGACAGACGATTGGCGGAACACTCGCTGATCAGTGGCTGGAAGTCATCGAGCCGGAAAATATGGGAGATCAGACAGTACTGACTGCAGGTATCCGCACCGGAAAAGGAGCGAACCGAAAAGGTGGAAAAGACAGCATTTCTAACGGATCAGTGATTCATGTATATGAGGGACAGTTCATGATGCTGTTAGACGGCGGACGGATCGTGGATTACAGTGCGGAACCGGGATATTTTACCGTGGATAATTCTTCTATGCCATCCATGTTCAGTGGAAGTCTGGACGATGTGGTGAAGAATTCTTTTGACCGGTTTCGTTTTGGCGGTACAGCACCCACTTCACAGAAAGTGCTGTATCTGAACCTGCAGGAGATTAAGGGAATTCGTTTCGGAACCAGAAACCCCATCAGCTATTTTGATAATTTTTATAATGCAGAATTATTTTTGAGAGCCCACGGAACTTATTCGATCCGAATCACGGATCCGATCAAGTTCTATGTGGAAGCCATTCCGAAAAATAAAGATCAGGTAGAGATCACAGATATCAACGAACAGTATCTGTATGAATTTCTGGATGCACTGCAGTCTTCCATCAATCAGATGTCAGCAGATGGTATGCGGATCTCCTATGTGCAGTCAAAGAGCCGGGAACTGTCAAAATATATGGCGGAAACACTGGATGAAGACTGGAGACAGACCAGAGGTATGGAGATTCAGGCGGTAGCTATCGCGAGCCTGTCCTACGATGACAAATCTCAGGAACTTCTGAATATGAGAAATCAGGGAGCTATGCTCCAGGATCCGTCCATTCGGGAAGGTTATATGCAGGGAGCTTTTGCAAGAGGAATGGAAGCCGCAGGAAGCAATGCAAACGGCAGTACCATGGGCTTCATGGGAATGCAGATGGGCGCACAGATGGGCGGCAATATGGCGGCTTCCATGTCAGCGGCCAATCAGCAGCAGATGATCCGGAACCAGCAGATGCAGCAGGAGGCAGCGACAGCACATCGTGCACAGAATGAGACGGATATCTGGATCTGCAGCTGTGGACAGAAGAATACAGGAAAGTTCTGCAGCGAGTGTGGACGTCCCCGCCAGACCGGAGCATGGATCTGCAGCTGCGGACAGAAGAATACAGGAAAGTTCTGCAGTGAATGTGGAAAATCAAGACCATAAGACTTTTGTAGGAAGAGATGCAAAAAAGATAAAGAAAGTATATCCGTACAGAAAGATGAGGAGAAAATCATGGAGGTAGTCAGTTTCAAATGCCCCAATTGCGGGGGCGAACTGGTATTTGATCCAAATACTCAAAACTACTCCTGTCCTTATTGTAATTCTGAGTTTTCTCAGGAACAGATCGATACGATGCAGAAAGGAAAACAGCCGTCTCAGGAATCTGAGGCGGCTGATTCTGCAAAAGGGCAGGAACAGGAAGAAGCGGCAGTGTATGTATGCCCGAACTGTGGAGCCGAGATTGTGACGGATCCGACAACAGCGGCCACAGAATGTTATTATTGTCAGAGCCCGGTGGTATTATCGGAAAGAGTTTCCGGAGAGTATCTGCCCCAGGAGATCATTCCCTTTGCGATAGACCGGAAAAAAGCAGCGGAAATCTTTTTACAGAATATGAAAAAGAAGAAATTTGTCCCCCGTGGATTCTTCAGCGGAAAACAGATTGAAAAAATGAGCGGTGTGTACTTTCCATACTGGATGGTGGACTGGCGGGGAGATGCCGCAATGGAGGCGGAAGCCACCAAAGTCCGCACCTGGAGGACCGGTGATACGGAATATACGGAAACACAGTTCTACCGGGTGTACCGGGAAGGAAATGTGGAATTTGACGATATGCCGAAGATCGCCCTGCAAAAAGCCAACCGGAAGCTGGTAGAAGGTGTGCAGCCGTATGACCGGAAGGCGGCAAAACAATTTTCCATGGGTTATCTCTCCGGTTTTCAGGCAGAGCGCCGGGATCTTGAAAAAGAAGCGTTCGGAGCGGAGATCGCACGGGATACGGAACAATATGCAAAAAGAGTGCTCGAAAATGATATGCGCGGTTATACGACGGTACGACCGGTTCATCAGCAGGTGGGCAACCGGCAGGAGCGGTGGCGTTATGCGCTGGTTCCTGTGTGGACGGTGACTTATAAAGGAAGAAACGGAAAGATCTTTTATTACGCCATCAACGGACAAAACGGCAAGGTGTGTGGAGAACTTCCGGTTGATTATAAGAAACTGAGTCTGGTATCGGCATTGATCACCGGTGTGGTATTTCTTTTGGGACTGGCAGGAGGATTGTTGTTATGAGAATGAGAAAAAAGACGGGATACCTTCTGTTGATGCTTCTGCTGTTGCTGGTTCCGGTGGCTGCGTGGGCGGATAAAACCACGGTAGATGATCAGGCAGGACTTTTTTCACAGGAGGAAGAACAGGAACTTACCGATCGGATCGTGGAACTTACGACAGACTGGAACATGGATTTTGTGGTAGTGACGACAGAAGATGCGGAAGGCAAGACCTCCGAGGAGTATGCGGATGATTACTATGACTACAACGGATATGCGGAGGACGGTGTCCTGTATCTGATCGATCTGGACAACGGTTCGGTGTGGATCTCCACGGCGGGAAAGATGATCCGGTATCTGACAGATGCGAGGATTGATGCGGTGATCGATGCCGGATACGATAATCTGAAAGCAAAGAATTATGCAGATGGTATTCTGGAGATGCTGAATGAGACAGAGCGTTATCTGGAAGACGGCATTCCTTCGGATCAGTATAATTATGATACAGAGACGGGAAAGATATCAAGATACCGCAGTATTACGGTCTATGAAGCAATCGGAGCGGCTGTGATCGCACTTTTGTGCGGTGGCGGATTTGCAGCGGCTGTTCTGGGATCTTATCGGTTAAAAAGAAAAACGTATCGGTATCCGTATGAGAGCCGGGCAAAGGTGCATTTTACGAGAAGGGATGATCAGTTCCGCCATCGAAGCATTACACAGCGGAGAATCCCGCGGGAACCACCGTCCGGAGGTGGCGGCGGACAGAGTTCCGTACATACTTCCGGCAGTGGCACCTCACACGGTGGTGGCGGTCGGAGCCTGTAATATTTTATACGATTCAGACATGCTAAAGTTACTGTTCACTGGTAATATCCCGCGAGGTGTTTTTTGTGAGCGGAGGTCACAGAAAACCCGAGACATATCGCGCGAATTTATGCGAACAGCATAAATTCTGTGCATCGCGCAGCGTGTTGCTGGGCACGGAGTGAACAGTAACATGCTAAAGATGTTTTGTTTCATTTGTGAAAAAATTCTTGCACCGGATGACAATGTATGGTAATATCTTTTGGGTGACTACAAATGTGTTTCTGATACGAACATGCAGAGCCACAGGAAAGAAAGAGAAGACATGGAAAAAAAGACAAAATATTATGTGGTTAGAGAGAAGGCAGTGCCGGAGGTACTCTTAAAAGTGGTTGAAGCCAAGAGAATTCTGGATTCCGAGAGGGCAACCACGGTGCAGGAGGCGACCGAACAGGTAGGCATCAGCCGCAGCTCTTTTTACAAATACAAAGACGATATTTTTCCTTTTCATGATCAGGCAAAAGGAAGAACAGTTACCTTTATTTTGCAGATGGATGATAAACCGGGGATACTTTCGGATATTCTGCGCACCGTTGCTGAATTTCGAGGAAATATCCTGACCATTCATCAGAGTATTCCAATTAACGGAATCGCAACGCTGACGCTGAGTGTGGAGATTTTGCCGGAAGCCGGAGACGCGGAAGATATGATCGGCCAGATGGAACAGCAGACAGGTGTACATTATTTGAAAATATTAGGCAGGGAGTAAAAACAGATGATACAGATTGCAGTATTAGGCTACGGCACAGTGGGATCCGGTGTGGTGGAAGTGATCAACCGGAACCAGGAAAGCATTAATAAAAAAGCAGGAGAAGAGATCAACATCAAGTATGTACTTGACCTGAGAGATTTCCCGGGAGATCCGGTACAGGAAAAGATTGTTCATGATTACGAAGTGATCGCCAACGATCCGGAGATCAAGATCGTAGTGGAAGTAATGGGCGGAACCAATCCGGCGTATACATTCGTTAAGAGAGCGCTGGAGAGCGGCAAATCCGTATGTACCTCCAATAAAGAACTGGTTGCGAAACACGGTGTGGAACTGATCCGGATCGCAAAGGAGAAAAACTGCAACTTCTTATTTGAAGCAAGCTGCGGTGGCGGTATTCCGATCATCCGGCCGCTGAACTGTTCTCTGACCGCAGATGAGGTCGACGAGATCAGCGGTATCTTAAACGGAACAACAAACTATATTTTAAGCAAGATGACAAGCGATGGTTCCGAGTTTGAGGATGTGCTGAAGAATGCACAGGAACTCGGTTATGCGGAGCGCAACCCGGCAGCTGATATCGAGGGCTGGGATGCCTGCAGAAAGATCGCGATTCTTTCTTCTCTGGCATACGGTCATCATGTGGATTTTGAGGAGATCTATACCGAGGGAATCACGAAGATCACTTCCGCGGATATCCGTTATGCAAAGGCATTTGGCGCAACCATCAAGCTTCTGGCCAGCAGCAAGCGGATCGGGGACAAGTACTATGCGATGGTATGCCCGGTTATGATCAACGGTGACAGCCCGCTGTTCAGCGTCAACGATGTATTTAATGCGATCGTGATCCACGGCAATATGCTGGGGGATGCGATGTTCTACGGAAGCGGCGCAGGAAAACTGCCGACAGCCAGCGCGGTTGTAGCTGATGTGGTAGATGCAGCCAAACACCTGAACCGTTTTATCATGACGGGATGGAGCAGCGAGAAACTGGAAATGATCGATGTCAGTCAGGTAGAGAGCAGATTCTTCGTCCGCATGAAAGGCAGCTACACAGAGAGCCTTGCAAAAGTGGAAGAAGTGTTCGGAACCATCGATGCGAAGGTTGTCGCAGAGGTTGGTAAAGAATTTGGATTTATTACCTCTAAGATGAAAGAGGAAGAATACAGAGCGAAAGCGGCACAGTTCGATAACATTATCGGCATGATCCGGGTTCGCTTCTAAGAAAAGTGAGAAAATGACATGTCTGTGCAGTTCTGAAAAAGGACCGCGGGCATGTCTTTTTTTACGCGGACAACGAGTCAAAGATTTCAGGGAAAATTCGTGTGGAAAAAACATGTGACCGTGCAGGAAAGAATGGATAAAAACTTTGAAAATAATCACTGTGGAAGCGGTTGACGCATGGAAAAAAAGGGTTTATCATTTAGTGCATATCCATGTGAGAGCGCCTGAAAACGGGGGTATCACGAATGGAAATACAGCAGAGGCAGGAAGCGGATTACGCCACAGCAGGCTGATCCGCTTCTGTTTGCGTAGAAACACAGGAGGAGAAACATGTTAATCGTGAAAAAGTTCGGCGGCACTTCGGTGGCGGACAAAGAACGCATTTTCAATGTGGCAAAGCGATGCATCCGTGATTATCAGAACGGAAACGATGTGGTAGTGGTTTTATCTGCCATGGGAAAATACACGGACGAGCTGATTGCCAAAGCAAAAGAAATTAATCCAAATCCATCCAAGAGAGAGATGGACATGCTGTTTACCATCGGGGAACAGATGTCGGTGTCTCTGATGGCCATGGCGATGGATGCACTGGGTGTACGTGCCATTTCCCTGAATGCATTCCAGGTAGCCATGCACACGACAAGCAATTACAGCAATGCAAGACTTAAAAAGATCGATACCGAGCGGATCCGCCGGGAGCTTGATGACCGTAAGATCGTGATCGTCACAGGTTTCCAGGGAATCAACAAGTACAACGATTACACAACCCTTGGAAGGGGTGGTTCCGACACGACGGCAGTAGCTCTGGCAGCAGCGCTTCATGCGGATGCCTGCGAGATCTATACGGACGTAGATGGTGTCTACACCGCTGACCCGAGACTGGTGCCGACAGCGAGAAAGTTAAATGCGATCACCTATGATGAGATGCTGGATCTGGCGACTCTCGGAGCAGGTGTGTTACATAACCGATCGGTGGAGATGGCGAAAAAATACGGCGTACCGCTGGTGGTACGTTCCAGTCTGAATGAATCTGAAGGTACTGTTGTCAAGGAGGTTGTAAAGAAAATGGAAAGAATGTTGATTAGCGGCGTTGCCCTGGACAAAGATGCAGACCGTATCTCCGTAATCGGAATCAAGGATGCACCGGGTAGTGCGTTTAAATTATTTAATACACTGGCAAAGAAGAATATTAATGTGGATATTATCATCCAGTCTGTGGGACGTGAGGGAACGAAGGATATTTCCTTTACGGTTGCCCATGATAATCTGAAAGAGGCGATTGAACTGCTCGAAGAGTATCAGGAAGTGCTTGGGTTTGAGAGAGTGGACTATAACTGTGAGGTTGCGAAACTTTCGATTGTAGGCGCCGGCATGATGTCCAATCCGGGTGTGGCTGCAAAGATGTTTGAGTGTCTGTATAATGAGAACGTGAATATCAATATGATTGCAACTTCTGAGATCCGGATCACGGTGCTGGTGAACAGTGAGGATGCGGTTCGGGCGATGAATGCGGTGCATGATGCGTTTGGGCTGGCTGAGGCGTAAAATAATTAGTTTGATATAAGATTGCTGCTAAAGCGGACGTGGCGAGCCCCGGAGGGATCCAGGGTGAGACAACGTGGGCAGGGCAACTTTGAACTAGCCGCTAACTGCGACTAAGACTCTCGCGAGAGCGCTCGAGCCTAAGTCTCCGTAAGCGTCGGATTTCAAAGCTTGCCCTAAGCGCCCACAAAGTGTTGTCTCACCCTGGATCCCTCCGGGGCTCGCCACTGGTTTTGATAGAAACTAGAGCGTGTCTGAAAAAGGCTTTTCGTGAGCTGCGAGTCTCAGTTTGTGGGAAATTTTATCCGAATGAGGGCGGCGTAGCGGGCTACGGCAACCGAATGAGGGTAAAATATACCGCAAATTGGGGCTTGCAGATTGCGGAATTGATTTTTCAGACACGCTCTAATGTGGCAAGTCGGTAATTTGTTATAAGATTGGGAATATACGATAAAAATGGCAAATCAGGTATATTGCATAATAAAAAAGCATATGTTATAATGCCAGTAAGCAAAAAGAAAAGACGTGTTCATAAGTAGCACAGCAAAAGCCCCGGAGCGGCAACTCCGGGGCTTTTTGTCCGTTTGGGCGAGGTGGATTAGACCTCAGGCTGGCTACCAGCAGTTAGTTTCTATCCAGCCATTTGCAAATATAATAGGCGATTATACTTGCCAAGATAGAAAGAATAAAAGAAAAGACATCATCCATAAGTAACACACCCCCTTTCTGCATCTGTCTGGGGGTGGTAGCCTATTGATTATAGCATAAAAGAAATGCGTTCACAAGTTATGCCTTTATTTTGGAGAAGAGTAATCATATCTCCCCAGTGATCTTCCGGTAGAAGTTTGCCATCGTAACCTGCATATAAGGGATCACCCACAAAAGTCCGATCCCACATGCGATCGCACCCAGCAGGTAGATTCCGATGAAGCTGAGCTGTAGATAAAAGAGTTTTCCCTTCTTTCCTCTCATGATCCGCACACTTTCTTTGAGTGCCTGTATGGCTTCGATGTCGATGTAGTCGGTCAGGAAGAACATGGTCTGGCTGAACATCAGGGAGAGGATCAGGTAGATCACGAGTCCCACGCACAGGACGGCGGTGCCGGCAAGGAGGAGAGTTACGGACTTCTGGCGGTAGCCGTAGATGCAAAGTCCGCTGCCCGGGAGGATGCACAGGTAGGTCAGAAGAAGGATCACACCCTGCGCCAGGATCGCGCGGTCCGGGTGGTGTTTGAAACCGTAGAAGAGATCCTGAAAGCGGATGTCGTAGCCTCTGGCGGTATCAAGGGCGATCTTTAACAGACCGATATTCAGTACCGAGAGGATCAGTGAGAGAATAAAGGTCGACAGATAATAAACCACGGTGTGACTGATACCAAGCGTTTCCACGGTGGCGGAAGTAGCAGTCAGCGGGTTCAGGATGGATGAGGTTCCGAGTACCAGATCCATTAGATTCGAAGCGACCAGTGTGATCAGGATATAGAGCACATTGGTTCCGATAAACGTTCCGTATTTTCCCGAAAGCTGGTTTCGGGCCATTTTTTTCAGTTCTTTTGATGAAATATTCATAAGTCAAAAACCTCCATAAACAATCACATACCGCCCTGGTACATCTCATAAAGCTGCTGATACTGCTGAATGAGTTCCGGGAAATTCTGATAGACGGTGACTGCGGCGTAAATAAAGATGGCGATGCCAAGGCAAAGGCCGATGATGGAAAGGATACATCCCAGTTTTGCCTGCGGATCCATCTTATCCCCTTTGCGGGAGAGCAGGGCGAATAAAATGCCGAGTGCGCCTACCGGGAAAGAAAGTCCGCTGACCAGAAAGAACAGGGAAAGCGTTCCGGCGGTCATGGATGCGGTACTGAATCCGTTCCCACGCTTCGGCGGCAGAGTCATCCGCTGTTCCTCCTCCTGCCAGGAGCCGGGATTTGGCTGTTGATCGTTGTACATAATGATAATCCTCCTGTTTTAGAATCGGTAGTATTGTAATATAATGAAAAAACAAATTTGTTTCAATTTTTCAGTTATCTTCCAGTATACCACAGAAGTTCCGGAGTCGAAAGAAGGAAAATCAGAATAAAAATCGGCATTGACAAAGAAACCTGCCTTTTGGTAAGGTAGTACAGGACACAATGAAAGAAAACGTAACTGTGAAGCAAAGACAGTTACAAAAGGAGACTATACATGGATATTATTCAGGCATTAACACAGGAATTACAGGTAGAAAAGTGGCAGATAGAAGCCGCTGTCAAACTGATAGACGAGGGAAATACCATTCCTTTTATTTCACGATATAGAAAAGAAGCAACCGGTTCCCTGAACGATGAGATACTGCGTAACCTGCATGAGAGACTGCTGTATCTGAGAAACCTGGAAGATAAGAAAAAACAGGTACTCTCAAGCATCGAAGAACAGGGAAAACTGACGGAAGAACTGAAAAAATCGATTCTGGAGGCACAGACTCTCGTAGTTGTAGAAGATCTGTACCGCCCGTACCGCCCGAAGCGAAGAACCAGAGCAACGATTGCCAAAGAGAAAGGGCTGGAACCTCTGGCCAATCTGATCCTGCTTCAGATGACAGACAAGTCCATCGAAGAAGAAGCGGAAAGCTATGTATCTGAAGAAAAAGAAGTAAAAAATGTAAAAGAAGCGATTGCAGGAGCATCGGACATTCTGGCAGAGTCTGTTGCCGATGAAGCAGACTACCGTATCCGGATCCGTAACATGACAGTAAAATCAGGTTCTGTCGTATCCAGTGCCAAGAAAGAAAACGAGAAATCTGTATATGAAATGTATTATGATTTTGAGGAACCGATTTCCAAACTGGCAGGACACCGTGTACTGGCACTGAACCGTGGAGAAAAAGAAAAGATTCTGACTGTCAAGATCAATGCACCGGAAGAAGAGATACTTTCCTGGTTAAAACGTCAGGTGATCCGCACCGACAATCCGAATACCACCCCGATTCTGGAAGCGGTTGTGGAGGACAGCTATAAACGTCTGATCGCACCGGCCATCGAGCGGGAGATTCGAAATGATCTGACAGAGAAAGCCGAGGACGGTTCGATTAAAGTGTTCGGAAAGAACCTCGAACAGCTGCTGATGCAGCCTCCAATCGTGGGAAAAGTTGTTCTCGGATGGGATCCGGCATTCCGCACCGGCTGTAAGCTGGCAGTTGTTGACGAGACCGGTAAAGTGCTCGATACAACCGTTGTATATCCGACTGCACCGACCACAGAAGCCAAGATCAAAGCAGCAAAAGAAACAGTTAAAAAAATGATTGAAAAGTATCATATCGATCTGATCTCCGTAGGAAACGGTACTGCATCCAGAGAATCCGAGCAGGTGATCGTGGATATGTTAAAGGAAGTACCGACAAAGGTACAGTATGTGATCACCAACGAAGCAGGAGCTTCCGTATATTCTGCGAGTAAACTGGCGACCGAAGAGTTCCCGAACTTCGATGTGGGACAGAGAAGTGCCGCTTCCATCGCCAGACGTCTGCAGGATCCGCTGGCAGAACTGGTAAAGATCGACCCGAAAGCCATCGGTGTCGGACAGTATCAGCACGATATGAACCAGAAGAAACTGGGCGAGGCACTGAATGGTGTGGTAGAAGACTGTGTAAATAAAGTCGGTGTGGATCTGAATACCGCTTCTGCATCTTTGTTAGAGTACATTTCCGGTATCAGCAAAGCGATTGCAAAAAATATTGTGGCCTACCGTGAGGAAAACGGTCGTTTCACAGACCGAAGAGAACTGTTAAAAGTAGCCAAACTGGGACCGAAAGCCTTTGAACAGTGTGCCGGTTTCATGCGTATCCAGGGCGGAAAGAATCCGCTGGATGCGACCAGTGTACATCCGGAAAGCTACGAAGCAGTGGAAAAACTCTTTGCCAAACAGGGATTTACGAAAGAACAGTACTTCGGTGACGGACCGACTGCCATCTATATCAAAGATTATAAGAAACTGGCAGAAGAACTGGGAATCGGCGAGATCACCCTTCATGATATCATCAAAGAACTCGGCCGTCCGGGACGTGACCCCCGTGAAGATATGCCAAAACCGATCCTTCGCTCCGATGTACTGGATATGAAAGATCTGAAAGAAGGTATGATCTTAAAAGGAACTGTAAGAAACGTGATCGATTTTGGTGCATTTGTAGATATCGGCGTACACCAGGATGGTCTGGTACACATTTCCCAGATCAGTGACAAATATATCAAACATCCGCTGGAAGTTGTCAGCGTAGGAGATGTTGTGGATGTAAAAGTCATCAGCGTGGATCTGAACAAAAAACGGATCGGTTTGTCCATGCGTGGAATTCGGTAGACGAAGGTGATAAAATCGCAAAAGCGAATATAAGATAAGAAAAATAAAAGATGCTAACTGTGGAAGAGAATCCACAGCGGGCATCTTTTTTGTTTGGATTTGAATGAATATGATTATATAATACATACATAGAAAAGAACTGAGAAAAGCAGGAGGAAAAAACATGATTTATACAGTAACGTTTAATCCGTCACTGGACTACATCGTTTCCGTCAATAACTTTCAGCTGGGTATGACCAACCGGACAGCCACAGAGATGATGCTTCCGGGAGGAAAGGGAATCAACGTTTCTATCGTATTGAAGAATCTGGGACTGGAAAATACCGCACTGGGATTTGTGGCAGGATTTACCGGAGATGAGATTCAAAGACAGGTGGAAGAGATCGGAGTGAACGCAAGATTCATTCCGGTGGACGAGGGGATTTCACGGATCAACCTGAAGCTGCAGAATATTGAAGGAACAGAGATCAACGGACAGGGACCGGCGATCAGCAGGGAAAAGACACAGCAGTTATTTGAAATGCTGGATCAGCTGCAGGAAGGAGATGTGCTGGTGCTGGCAGGAAGCATTCCGGCATCGATGCCGGATGACATTTACAGAAATATCCTGAAACGTCTGGATGGAAAAGGAATACTGATCGCAGTGGATGCCACGGGGAATCTGCTGGTGAACGTACTGGAATATCATCCATTCCTGGTAAAACCGAACAATCACGAACTGGGAGAAATCTTCGGTGCGGAATTAAAGGACAGAGAATCTGTGATTCCTTATGCGAAGAAGATGCAGGAGATGGGAGCCACCAACGTTCTGGTATCTATGGCAGGAGAAGGAGCGGTTCTGGCTGCAGCTGACGGAAAGGTCTACCTGGCACCGGCACCGAAAGGAAAACTGGTCAATGGTGTGGGAGCCGGAGATTCTATGGTGGCCGGATTCCTGACCGGATGGCTGAAACGTCAGGATTACCGTGAGGCTTTCCATATGGGAATTGCAACCGGCAGCGCCAGTGCATTTTCCGAATATCTGGCCGGTCGTGAACAGGTGGAAGATGTGTACAGACAGGTAACTTCAGAAGTACGGTAACAAAAAGGAAGTCACTAGTACATCGTTTCGTGAATAATACAGTTATTTCGAAAACGATGTACTAGAGCGTGTCTGAAAAATCATTTCCGCAATCTGCAAGCCCCACTTTGCGGT